>LQAH01000036.1_pt1 | contig 76344 bp, 107 predicted proteins | sample 1535791 | NCBI WGS metagenome assembly LQAH01 (sample SAMN04331585, study PRJNA305678) | bioreactor metagenome | isolation source: bioreactor_4 inoculated with Wadden Sea sediment 2nd replicate of a... | place: Germany:Bremen
CTTCGGGACCTTTGCCAGGGAGTATCGGGAGGCGCAGAATTCTCCGGGGAGGCAGAGTTTGTCGCAGCTGAACCTTCACTGGATAGGGACTCCGGATCCTCCGTCTCTCCGGTGAGCGAGCTCCCTGCCGATCAGACAGGTTCAGTCCCGGGGGCAGCTCCTCCTGCCATGGTTTTTATCGCTGGACCGAGTCAGCTCAAGCAGGGGGATGATATTACCTTCAAAGTCAATGTCATGGCCGTCGAGGATCTTTTTTCGGCTCCCATGACGATTTACTACCCTCCCGAACTGCTGCAGTTCACCGGAGCGACTGAAGGCTCTTTTCTTAGTCAGAATGGTGGAACGACGCTATTAAGCTATCCTCCGGCTGATGCCGTTGACGGTGTGTTGGATATTGAATTGAAGAAGGAAGGTGGAAGTTCAGGTGCTTCAAACGGGGGAGACCTGTTGCATTTGCGCTTCAAGGCTCTACAGCCGGGACAAGCGGAAATTGTTCTGAAACAGCTGGATTTCAGAAATGGCCAAGGAGTTGAAATTGTTCCGAGTTCGATCGGACTCAAGCTGGAGATCGTCCCTTAGCTTATGTTGATGTTTCGTCGTCCCTGTTTTAACCGCCGTGGCATGACGCTGATTGAGCTGGTGATCGCCATGGCCATTCTGGCGATCATGGCTTCAATGGTGTTGCCGCTCGCTGAGGTGACTGTCACGAGGAACCGCGAGATTGAGCTGCGTCGAGCCCTGCGTGATGTTCGCAGTGCGTTGGATCTATATAAAAAGATTATGACAAGCGGTCGCAGAAAAGAAAATATTTGCGGTCATAGGAGAATCGGGTTATCCGGCAGAACTGCAGGATCTGGTTGTCGGTAACGACTGGGGCGGGTTGTACCCGATGAAAAAAAAATATCTCCGCCGCTTACCGGAAGACCCTTTCGACAGGGACTCCTATGGCTGGGGCTTGCGATCATACAGCGATGAGCCCGATTCGAGTGTCTGGGGCGGGGAAGATGTTTATGATATTTACAGTCAAAGCAGTGATATGGCCCTGGATGGAACCTATTACAGTGATTGGTAGAATATGAAGTGTTTGAAATCGAATAGCAGGGGGTTCACTCTGTTCGAACTGTTGGCCGTTATGTTGATTCTGTCTATTCTGGCAGCGATCGCTGTTCCGAGCTATAAACGCAGTCAGATTAAGGCAAGAGAGTCAGCTTTGGCCGAAGACCTGTATCAGATGCGTCGCTCAATTGATGCTTTTTTTGCCGACAACGGTCGTTATCCGGACGATTTACAGCAATTGAAATCAAAGAAATATCTGCGTGATATCCCCAGGGATCCATTTACTCTTCTCAATAGCAGTTGGAGATGTGTGCCTCCGGAACCTTCTGAAAACGGGCGGCTGGCTTCCGGTAATTGTTTCGATGTGCGCAGTGGCAGTGACCTGATAGGGCTTAACAATATCCCTTATCGGGATTGGTAGACTGCTGTTTTTCGAATTCTGTCTGAACAAAATGAGTGGCGAGAGATGCTTTTTTTTAAGCAATTCAAAAATCAACAAGGTGCAGCCCTGCTGATGGTGCTGGTCGCGGTCTCTCTGTTCGGATTGATGGCAGGCATTGCCGGTAGCAGTTGGAAAACGATCGTGCAACGCTCCCGGGAGGCTGACCTCTTATTCAAGGGAAATCAGATTAGAGAGGCTATCGGGACATATTACACCGTTTTTCTGATGCAGGGAATCCTCGAAAACAATATCCTGTCCAGTTGGAAGATCTTCTTCGCGACCCTCGTTCACTGAGCGCTGTAAGGCATTTGCGCAAGCTCTACCCTGATCCGCTCACCGGCGGTGCGTGGCAATTGGTTATGGCTCCGGGAGGGGGGATCAAGGGGGTTTATTCCGGTTCAGAGCTGAGTCCATTCAAGCGTGGTGGCTTTGAAGATGTTAATAAAACGTTTACTGATAAATCGAGCTATCGGGAGTGGTTATTTGTGTATGAACCACTGCAGAAAAACAGTCCTCAACCCACGCCTCAACTGCAAGCGACGGGAGCAGCTCCTTCATCTGAGTAGGGTGACACACCATTTTGATCCTGGCCTGCGTATCCCCAACAGAGTCAGGGTGATATGACCATCCTCTCGCTGCAGTAGGGCGAATCACCATTTAAACACTCTCATATTACTCCCTTCAATCTTTGAAACTTTCCCATAAATCTAATTTAATTGTAAAAAATCTTAAAATATTCAGCACTTTATATCTGCTAATGAAGAAAGCGCAGCTCTGAACTGTGCATAGGCACAGTCGCTGCAGAAACTCCGCTCTGTCCACTCTTTCTGTTTTTGATCTGCAGAATTTATCAGCGCTTCGTACCCCAAATGCGAGCTCTGAATAAGATGCGGGAAAAGGAGGTTTGTCGATCTATCTTGTCTTGAGAGTTTAAGTTTATTGATGAAGAGTACTATTTAAAGGAGAAAATGGAAATGAGGATAAATCTATACAAGGGACAAGCGCTGAAAATGGCGTTGGTGACCTGTCTGGCCTTTCTTCTCGGGTTGACGGGCAGCGCTCTTGCACAACATCCGACCGTTGATCTGCTTGATGCCAATGGTCAGCCAGTCCCCGCTGTCGACGGTCTGGCTCCAGCATACAGCTCAACCAGGACCTGTGGCGGTTGTCATACCTATGCAAATATTGAACAACATTCCTATCATGCTCAAATTGGTGCAAACCAGTTTTTCGGCTGGAATAACTTTAACCCGAACTCACCCAACAAGTTTAAAAAAGGCGTTGCTGCCAAGGGCAAGAGCTGGGTTCAGAGTCCTGGCCACTTAGGTAAGTGGTGACCGCCTTCGGCTCGCCAGTTGGCGAGACTTTTTGACGGTCCTAGTGGAATGAGCAGCTATGATGTTGCCAATGCCAAATTTAACGAGGTCAACTCAAACAGTTGGACAATTTTTGATTACAATACCGAGCAGAATTTCAGTGACCGTGTCGATGTCTCTGTCGCCGGTGTCATCATGGATTGCGGCGAATGTCACGTTGGCGGCGGCGGTATGGAATTTGTCCCCGCCTCAAGCATGGCTGCGCGGACTTCCCTGCGCGATATCGCCAAGCCGACTGCCGATGTCAATGGCGACGGTCCGATCGCACAGGGCGTTATACGGCGTTCAACTATTTCATCGATACCTATGATGTTGATGGCGATGGCGATGAAAGTGAAGTCCAGTACATGGATTACGCCAACACTGGTGTCATGGAAATGGACTGCCTGTTATGCCACATGCCTGGCTACGACTACCTGAAGCGGACCGAACTGCTGCGTGACGGTAAAATTGATGCGACCCGTTCAGTGGCCTCAGGCCTGGCGGAAGAAAACAGTGTTGCCTGGGATGATGCCAACGCGACAGCTCCTTCCGGTTACGGGACTATGGTTACTTACGATAACAGCAAGTTTATTGTGACCACAGCCAATAATCTGCGTCTGTCGGAAGCCTGGATGCACAACAATATTTCCGCCCGTCCCGATTCCACCAACTGCGCCTTCTGTCACTTCAACAAGCCTGCCGTTGACTGGAAGAAGCGTGGTGACAACTGGGCTCCGAACGGCCAGGGCGACTATACCTACGAAGTTCACCAGAATATCGGTTGTATGGGATGTCACGGCCGTAAGCCGACAGCTGCTCAAGGTGAAGATTATACTTCCGTTTACGGCGGTCCATACCCGGCCATGGGGCTTGGCCTCCTGGGTCACGATCCGGCCAAGGGAAGTGCACCTTTCAGCAGTCTGTACAACAATAACGACTTTGCCGCCTTTAAAACGTGTGCCGACTGTCACCTGAAGCAAGGCGATGGTGGTGCCGATTACGGTGCACCGAACCCTGAAGCTGCTCACCGTGAAGCAGGTCTGGAAGCCAAGATTGTTCAGGCAACCGATTCAGTCGCAGGCAAGGCCTCAATCAGTCATATCGACATGATGGCCTGTTCCGCCTGTCACAGCCGCAAAGTCGATTCCTACGACTGGAACGGCATGGGGACCGGTAACAACGGTAACCCGATGGTCGATGCCACCGGTAATGATGTGGAAGGTCGCCTGACTGACCATGAAAATGCAAATATCATTAAAACAGATATGACCGATCGCTCCGGTCTTGGCTGGTACCAAGGCAAACTGCTGCGCACCAGTTATCTGAATACCCTGTTCTGGCGCGACAAGAACGATACTCCGGAACTGGATGCCAACATGGACGGACGTCCTCATGGTATGGACGCTCTGTTGATGACTCAGGTCAACAAGGTCAACGAAGAGAACAACTGGACCTCCCTGACTGAAGATAAGCATGGCCACGTGACCGCTGCGGATATCAATGAGCGGGTTGGCAAGCTTAAGACCGAAATCGAGAGCTGGACCGGCCAGACAAACGCCAAGATCAAGCTGTCGATGATGCATGTAGCCTTTAAGGACCAGCATGGCGTTTCCCCTGCCGCTATGGCGTGGGGCTCCGGTGCCGGTAACAACCCGAGCGATCCCGCCGATGACAACACCAACGGTTGTCTGGATTGCCACCAGGCCTCAGCGAATTTCTACAACGGCGCTGTTGATACTGTGGGCGACAATAACTCCATGTACTGGGATGACGATGTTGTTCCATTTACCAAGGTTAACGGTTTCTCTCAGGCAACCGATATGCACCCGAACGTTAAAGATAAGTTTGGTGTGCGTTCACTGGCTTCACGGGTGACGACCGGTACGATTAATGTTGGTGGTATCGACTACGCAACACATGTCGATCTGCCGCGTGCTGCGACCATGTATGAAGCAACCTTCATGGGTCCGGCCGATTTCGCACCATCTTACAGTTCAACAGCGGCTATCGATTTCAGTGGTTTCGAAAAAGGCTGGTTGTTGATGGTTCAGGCCCGCAATATTTCAACTCAGGTGGTAACGACCAGGACCAAGGCTGTTGGTGTTGGTGGTGGCGCTGCCGATGTCGCCAATGTTGGTGAGTTGATTGCCAGCCTGGGAATCAACATGACTGATGCTGCGGAATTTACAGTGACCGCTGATGGTGCAGGCACAGGTATCACTATTACCGCAAAAGCCGGGTATGAAGTTAAACTGGCTGGTGGCGTTGACAGCTCAGGCGCCTTTAAGCTGTCTAACGCTGCTTACAAGTTGAAGCCATGGACCGGTACTGATGGTGGTACCTACAATGGTCGTGCCGAGTGGGTTAACTACCTGAACGCGATCGATACCTCTGATCTGACCACGTTCGGTATCGGTGTTGATCCGCAGGCCTCTATCGCCAGCATTAACGGTGGCAATAGCGTTATGGTCGGCGATACGGTTCAATTTGTGGCCGATCAGTCTCTGAATACACAAGGTTCCTTCACTTACAGCTGGAGCTGTGAGGATGGTGGCGCTGCGGCGACAACGGATGCTGCCGGCGTGGGAACCAAGACCTTCGATAGCGCTGGCAGCTTTACAGTGCTACTGAAGGTAACCGACGAAGAGGGTAAGGTTGCAGTCGCTCAGCAGCAGGTTGTGGTTAATGCTCCACTGCCACCAGCTGACATTGCCCTGATTGATGCTGACACTGTCCGCTTCAATAACCTGCCCACACCGAACTCCATGCTTTATATTCAGTGGGGAGACGGTGGTGCTCAGCTCGTGACCGGAATCAGCAGCGTGACGACACATGACGTTGATCATGTTTACCCACAGACTGCCGCCTATGATCGTGGCGATTACTATGAGTACTATGTCCAGGTCAGTGTTTACAATGGCTGGTCCTATATCGGTAATAAAACGGGTTATGTGAGGATCTATAAGTAATTAGACTTTCCAAACAATAATCCTTAAACTGTCAGGCCTGAGGGGAAACTCTCGGGCCTGACTCCTATGGGAGAGTCGCTGTTTTAGCTCCAGCAACTGAATCGTTGTGGCACAGACTTTGCTGTTTTAATCGCGATTGAGATATGAATCTGTCATATCACCGATGATCATGGCATCAGCGCTTTTTGGAGATGGGAGTCCTTGTGACAAAACTCAGTTTATCAGTTCTTCTGCCTCTGCTGTTGTTGGCTTTTTCTTCCCTTGCGTCGGCTGAAACAGCGACCGGTTGGCCGACTCTATCGCTGTTTGCCGGTGGTTACAGTTTTGACGGTGATGTTGATCTGGACACCCGACCAGCTTATGGCGTGCGTCTTGGCTATGATATCAAGGGGAAAACGATGCGTGATCGCCTTGGCGTCGAAGCGGTTTTTTACAGGTTCATGGCACCGCTGAAAAAACAGGAACGATGTTCGTGTCTCAGTGATGCGTTTGGATGCCCTCTATCAGTTTGATGCCTGGGAGAAATTCAATAATATGGTTCCTTTCTTCGCTGTCGGTGGTGGCGGTCGTTTGTCGATGATGGTGATGACAGCGACAGCAGTCCGCTGGCTGCTTATGGCGTCGGATTGAAGATACCATTTAATCCTTCTGTTGCTGTGAGGGTCGACCTGCGCCATGTGTTGGTGTTTGCAGATCAGCAGCAGGATGAATTTTCCTGTTTCCTCGGCTTTCAGTATACTTTTGGTAAATCAGCCCCCGTTGCTGCCGTCGCGGTTCTGATAGCGATGGTGATGGTGTAACGGATGAGCAGGATCAGTGCGCACAGACGCCTCCGGACATGAAAGTCAATCGTCAGGGCTGTCCCGTCGACCCTCCGGATGGTGATCGCGATGGTGTCCCGGATTATCTTGATCGCTGCCGGAATACGGTCAGGGGGGCCGTTGTCGATCGGAGTGGATGTCTTTCCGATCGTGACAATGATGGTGTTGCTGATGTGTTTGACAAGTGTCCGGATAATCCACCTGGATTCGAAGTCGGTGCGGATGGCTGCATGAAAATTAGCCGGTAAGGAAGGTCGATGAAGCAAAAGCCTATCAAGCTCAGGTTCAGCGCGGGTTTCAGTTGAAATATGTATCCGCTGTGAGTGTTCTGTTTATCGGTGCGACGGCTTCGCTTTATCTGATGATGGATGAGGCTTTAGCCGGCAGCTATCTGGAAAGCTTGCGTACTCTTTATTATCTTGAGCAGAACCTGCCTGTCTATCTGGCGACGATGGCCCTGTTGCTGTTGCTGTTTGTCATGATTCTTACTCTGGTAATCACCCTGCTGGTATCCCATCAGATCGCTGGTCCTGTTTACCGTTATGAGCAGGTGTTAAAGCAGATGATTGTCGGGGTTTTCCCCTCATCTGTAGCGACGCGACAGGGTGATCAACTGAAGCCGATCGTCGGTTCTCTGAATCAGCTTAGCGCGCGTTGTCGAGGCGTATTTGAGCAGAGTGGAAAAGTCGCTGAACAGGTGGAGTCGTTATTATCCGCAGCGGAGCAGGACGATCGTCAATTGCGGCGCAACATTGATAGTTTGAGAGATCAGTTGGGGCAGTTTGAATACCGTAAGGGGCGGAGTGAAACTGGAGAAAACCGGCCTTATCCTCACGGTTCTGCTGTCCTTTTGCTTGGTGGCCGGGGTCAGAATTTGGGGAGACTTTGATAAATCCGGGCACCAATTCAGCGGTCGTTGTGGCTATTGCCATTTGACGCAACCTGAAGCAGGTGTCGTGACAAGGTTTTCCCGATCGATCAGTTTTCTCTGCCAGGAGTGTCACAATATGCCGTCGAACAATTCTCATCCCATCGGCATCGTCCCGAGTATGCCGGTCCCGGACGATTTTTTACTCGATTGGCGTGGACAGTTGACCTGTGTGACCTGTCACGATCCCCACGGGAGGTCGAACAATCAATATCTGAGGACTGAACTGCGCGGACGGGATTTTTGTATTTTATGTCACCGCGGAATGATGCCGATGCAGGACCCTCATGTCGGCTCTGTTGGAATCGCCCATTCAAAAGAAGGGGTCTATCATGATGGCTCGGGTTTGTCGCAGATTCTCGATCCGGTTTCGATGGAGTGCCTGGAGTGCCACGATGGCGTCATTGCTTCAGATGCAAGTTACAATATCGTTGGCGGTGATGCGGTGACCTACCAGCGCTCAGGGTTGTCTCATCCGGTCGGCATGGACTATCGAAAGAGTGTGCGCAGTCAGCGTGGGCTGCGTGCCGTCGAAGAATTATCTCCCTACATTGCCCTGTATGACGGAAGGTGGGTTGTGCCTCCTGTCACAATCCCTATTCGTCACAGCACCGGATGTTAACAATGAACAACTCTGGAAGTGCACTGTGTCTGGAGTGTCATCTGAAATAGCGTGGGAGTATTTTATGGTACGGCCTCTGTTTTTTAAGCGCCAATATCTCATACAGAAAAGTTTTCAGGGCAAGTTCATTTTTATCTATGCGGCCTCTGTTTCAATCATCGTTGGCCTGGCAACATGGTTATTGTATCTGCAGATCAATGGCGCCGTTGAAAAACATCTGTACCGGACCCATATTCAGATAGAAAAAGTTGGAGATTTCCTGGTCGAGCTGCTGTTTTCTATCAACTTTTATGCGCTTTTAGCGGTTGTTGTGGTGACATTACTGATTTCAATATTTGTCTTCAGAGCAATTAACAGACGTTTTGAGCAGATGGAGCAAGCTATCGCAGTCATGGGAGCGGGAATCTGTCTCAGCCTTTGCAGCAAGGGCATCGATTTGCTGACGTTGGAGAGTTGAGTGCTCTGCTGGAAAAGGCCCGCTTAAAAACTCAAGCTGATTTCAATCAGATCAGTCATGCTTTGGATGATCTGGAACGCGGTCTTTCGCAAGCAGGAAGCAATGAAGATCTCAAGCGGGGTAGAGATAAGCTGGATGAAGTGTTGAGAACGATCTCGCAGACTTGAACAGACATCGCTCGTGGGAAGGAATGGTATTGAATGAACTCAGGAATCAAGACAAACATACTGATCGGACTGGTAAGCTGTTTAATCCTGGTCAGTTCTGGCCTGGCTGTGGCGGAAGATGCGGTTATTGCCAAAGTTGGCGATGTTCCCATTACTGTTTATGAGCTGGAGCGGGAAATGCACCGTATTCTGCCTTTGAATTCAAGTTTTCATAGCAGCGTGTCCCCGGAAAAGGCCGTTGAAGTGCGTTCACTGGCATTGGATAACCTGATTGATCAGGCTTATAAGGTTCGTTATGCCAGATCTCAGAATATCTCTGTGGAACAGAGTGCTTTAGAAGAGCGCTTGAAGACGGTCTATTCCACTTTCAAGTCGGAAGAGGAATTGCAAAAAGCTCTGGGGAAAGAGTCGATAACCGCCTTTCGAGCGTCGGTCTACCGCATGTTAGTGGCAAAAAAAGCTGAAGCAGCAGCTGTTAATTCACAGGCGGATTACTCCGAAGAAGAACTGCAGCGACTCTATAAAGAGAACAGCTTCATGTATCAGTTGCCAAAGAGTATCGGGTCAGCCATGTTCTTATCAAGGTCGATCCGACGCTGGTGGGCAAAGAGCGTGATCTGCTGGTGGCGAAAGCGGAAGACATTGCCAAAAGGGCTAAGAATGGCGAAGATTTTTATAATCTGGCCTACTACAATTCCGACGAAGACAGTAAATTCGTCGGTGGGGACATCGGTTATTTTTACAGCGGCCAGACGGTGAAGGAATTTGATGAAGTAGTTAAGACGATGGAGATTGACGACATCGTCGGTCCTGTTGAAACGATCTCTGGTTTCACATTATCAAATTGACGGATGTGAGAGAGGCCAGGGTGATGACCTTTGAGGAAGCACGGCAGAAGATTAAACCACCTTCGAGGAAAAAAAGAGAGCGAAATTGTATGATTTGTGGATGGCGGGTCTTAAGAGCCAGTTGAATGCTGAGATTATTCATCCGGATTTGAAATGATGGCATATAAGAGGAGGTGCTTGTGAGATCGATCCTGGGCGGTTTGTGTTGTTGTTTTTGTTGATCTGTGGGTTTAGCTCAACCGTCTCTGCCTACAAGGGTATGGACATAAAGGAAATCAGAGAAATGGCCGAGCAGGGAGATCCTGCCGCTCAGGTCAATCTTGGAATCGCTTATGCAAAAGGTAATCAGGTGAGCGTTGACAAGACGGAAGCCGTGAAGTGGTATCGTAAAGCGGCTGAGCATGGTTACGCTCCAGGGATATGGAATCTGGCTTTTATGTATATCCGTGGAGAAGGGGTCAACCAATCGGATGAAAAGGCTCGAGAGCTCTTTCAGCAAGCTGCAGATCTTCATTTTGCGCCCGCAGAATATGACTTGGGGATGATGAATCTTTATGGTATGGCAGGTAAGCGTGACCGGAGTGCGGCGCTGATGTGGATTCGCCGGGCGGCTGGTCAGGGCTATAAGGAAGCGATCGGTTTTTTAAAAGCCCAGGGGGAATATACGGCAGAAAAGAACAAGGAATAAAAGTATCCGATTTATGAAAAAAGGCGACCAGAGTTCTGACTGGTCGCCTTTTTTCATTTCAGTTCAGGTTGTGAGCGCTGATATGACAGGAGTTGCACTCCGGGAATTTGACGTGCATCGCCTCGGCGTGCGGCTCTCCATGGCAGCTGCGACAAGCGGGAACGCTACCGTGTTGAGCATGGCACTCAAGGCATTTTAACTCACGATGCCTTCTGCGGCTGGCAGTAAGGAGCAGAGCGGCTTCAGCGTGGCAGGGGGTGCAGAATTCTGTTGGGGTTTCCGTTGAGGAAAATAGTATTTCCAATGGTTTGTGCGGGGCGTGACAGGTCTGGCAGTCCTGTTCGGTTATCTCTGAAGCGTGTGATTTATGGCAGGACATGCACTCTGGCATGAACCTGTGCTCAGCGTGGCAATCGGTACAGACCAGTTGGCTGTGATAACTCTGGTCTTGGGCTAAATCCAGTCCCTGGGGATGATGACATGCCATACACTCCGCATGGGCCTTTTTCGGCAGCTTGATCTGCATTGGTCTATGGGGATCACGGTGACAGTTCAGGCATTGCAACTGATTGTAATGGGTCTTGCCCTCATGGCAGAGGTGGCATGCCGGGATGTTATCAAAGCTTTTGGGTTTATGGCCATGGTGACAATGACGGCAAGTCAGCTCAGCCTGATGTGCAAGACCTTCGCCGGCGATTGCCGCCGCTTGCTTTTCGTGACAGCTGTTGCAGAAGGCCTCCCCATCTGAACTTTCCTCCGCCGCTTCAGTGCTTCCGTAGAGGGGAGAAGAAAAGAGGCAGAGGGTAACCAGCAGCAATATGAATTTATGAAGAATCAGCGTCACGTGTAAACAGCCTCAAACTCACTTCTTGACCGGCAGATCGTGGACATCCAGATGACAGTCAAGGCAGCGCGGAAACTTGTCCAGCATTGTTTTGCTATGGGCCGGGAGGATAGCGTGACACGTTTTGCAATCCGGTATTGTTTTATGTTCTGTATGGCATTCAGCACAATTGACCTGGCCATGTCTGCTGGCAGTATTGCTCCATTTTGCATAAACACTGGCGTGGCAACCACTGCAGGTTCGCAGTTCGATCCCGGCGTTAAGCGGAATGATCAATGGCTGATGGGCCGGGTGGCAAGTGACACAGCCGGTAAATGCCTGGGAGGCAAAGTGCGGTTGATGACACTCCGCGCAGGATGGGATCAGGCCATGTTCCGTGTGGTGGCAGTTGTCGCATGACAGTTCCGTATGCCTGCTTGGCTGCCGTTCTAATTGTTTGTTCTGATCCGTATGGCAATCGGAACAGGCGTTGATGACTCCGGCAAGGGCAGGAGGTTGTGTTGCCGCATGCGGATTTGTGTGACAGTCGAGGCACTGACGGTGCATTTCTCCATGGATCACGGCATGACATTCGGTACAGCTCGGCATAATGACGGCGTAATTGTCTTTGCGCGGATTGTAGGCATGAAATGTTGTATGACACTCACGACAATCAAATTGGTGCCTGCCGCCTTGTCGTTTGAGGTCGAAAAAATGGCTCGGGTGACATTGGCCACACTGCTCCACTGTCAAAGGCTGCGGATCAACGGCATAAAGCTGCGGATCCTGTGGCGGCAAATCCAGCCGAGGTAAAAGCTGCTGCACCGGGGCGGCAAGGGCCACCCCGGCTAAGGAGAGAAGTGCAGCAGCAAGCAAGACGATGGCCAATCGGGCCATCAGTTTTTCATACTCAGGTTATCGAGATCGTGGGCGGTGTTGTGACAGTCGCCACAGTTTTTAAACTTGGCATGGATACCGGCAGCATGAGGGGTGCCGTGACAGTCTGAGCATCGGGGGACCGTTTTGTGTTTATCTGCGTGGCACTCAACACAACCAACGTTGCGATGTTTGGTTTTGTCGCCAGCAGCTTAGAGTAAGCGGTGTCGTGACATGCGGCACAAAGCAGGTTCTGGGTCGTGTCGGCATACTGGAGAACCATCGGCTGATGGGCTTCGTGACAGACAGCACAGTCCTTTTGGGTCATGTCGGCAGAATGAGGTTCATGGCAGGAAGTGCAATCTGGAATATGGCCGTGCTTCTCGGCATGGCAGAAATTACAGGACACCTCTGTGTGCATGCTTGGATTGGCAAGTAACTGAGCGTTCTGCTCCTTATGGCAGGTCAGGCATTCAGCTTTCAGTTCTCCTTCAAGCACGACTGCGAGCGGTTGATGGGGATTATGGCAGCTCATGCAATTGTTCAGCTCATAGTGTTCCGCACCTTCATGGCACTGAGCGCAGGCCGGAATATTATTCGCACTGACCGGTCTGTGACCGGCGTGACAATCGAGACAATTGATCTGGTCTTTGTGGGCTGCACCAGCCGTTTCTATTTCAGTCGGTTGGAGTTCATGACATTTGACACAGTCACCAATTCCGAGTGTCGGTGCAGCTGTAAGACTGGACGCTGAGAAGATGATTAAGCCGAAAAACAGAGCAGAGACAAACTGATGCCGTTTCATGGTTCCTCCCGTCGAAAAACAATCGATAGAAATAAAATCAAAGAAAATAAATTGGTTATGCAAAAACGAACCGTATTTTTAATGAATATTGTTGTTCTAACTGACTGTTTATAGGATGTTTTGCTATGGAGATGTCGAGACCATTTGAGGGTGTTTGTTGATATGCCCAGATTGATCTGTCATATGGCCATATTGACTAGAACCTGAACATCTTCTCTAGTCAGGTTGGACAGTACAATTATCCGCGAATTCTTAAACGACTGGAACTCTACGTCGCGTAACAGACGGAGATGAAATTTGTCGAAGCTGCCAAAGTTGGTGGGCCTTCAGGCTCGATCTTGCAAGCCCATTGCGGAGCACCTTTCTGGGCCTCAATGGTTTTGCGGATGAACGCAACCGTGTCATGAAGATTGAAATCTTCTATTGTTCCATAAGGTTCAAATAAGAAAGTTGGGATAGGCGGAAACAGACAAAGGGTCACGGAAAGAATCCGTAACCCTTTGTTTTTATTTATTGGCGGAGGTAGATGTGAATCGAACACACCAGGGAAGGGATGCTCCCCCCATCGGTTTTGAAGACCGTGCGCCGCACCAGCGAACGAACTACCTCCGTAACAGTTTCACGGGATTCTACGTGGATTGTTTGATGACTTCAATATAAAACTGGCTGGTTCGATTTTTAACCAGAAATTGCTTCTGGTTATTTATGTGGATTGGATGCAGATATCGGTTTTGACTCTATTGATTTAAACGCTGTTATTTTTAATTTCTCAATCAATTATCAGATATTGATGGAATGAAACAGCAGTGGATTAATAGGCTTTAGACTCTTTGTCTCATTTTTTAATCTCCATGTTGATATGGGGGTATTTTAGTATATAAATTGATGAATACTTAGCTTGCAAATGGGGTTTTTTAAATTCTTTTCCTTAATATTCTAATAAATAAAAGTACTTGAAATTATTATGTTAATTATTAATATCGTAAACTTATGGGTGTATAAGTAGTTTGAATGGATGTTATTTACAAGTAGGGAACTAGAAAAACCTTGAAATGGAATTTTATTGATGATAGTAGACAAAACGAATCCTGCCAAACTCATCGACAAGGCTGCCGCGCTTGTCGTAATTATCCAACAAAAGGAGAGAAAGATCATGAGCTGGAAAAAGATTTTATTACTCGGTTTGATTCTCGCGTTTACTGCATCAAGCGTCATGGCTATTGAGGGGGAAACTCTCGTAAAGGGAAGCACCTGTACAAAAAAAACTGTAAAAGCTGTCACGGTGCCGGCGGTGAAGGTGGCGAAGTGACACCGATGTCCAAGACCATGTCGCAGTGGGATCGCTATTTCAACAAGAAGGCTGACAAGCATCCGGGCGATGTTTTCAAAAATCTGTCTGACAGAGACAAAAAAGATATCAATCAGTTTTTGTTTGACAAGGCTGCCGATTCTCCATCTCCAGAGACTTGCGGTTAATATTTGAACGTACAGTTGTAAACCCTTTATTAGGAGGAAAAACAGAATGAAAAGATTTTTGTTCTGATGCTGGCAACCCTGTTGCTGATCCCTGCCACATCTTTTGCTGCCGATCCAACAATTGAGGATCTGCAGAAGCAGATTGCTGAGATCATGGAAGAACTGGAAGATCTGAATGATCGGGTGAGTGTCCCTGAGCGCCACGCTGCGCTGGATCGGATCAGTTTCTATGGCGATCTGCGTACCCAGGCCAACAGCGTTCACTATGATGACATTACCTACAGCCCGGGCATTAAAGTTGACTTTACTGACTTCTTCATGAAGGCGGGTGCATGGCAAACAGATAGTCCATCCGGTTCACAAGCTGCGCTAAACACTCTGTTTGGAAATTTGCAAGCGAATGACCCCGCTATGTTTGCGCAATTGCAGAGTATGATGGGAGCCTTTATGGCGGACCCTGCGAATAATGCTCCAGGTGTCGGAAACTTCCGCTTGGCAGCTGCTCCAAAAAAATCAAATATCAATAACGACCTGCTTTATACGACCCGTCTGCGGCTTGGTATGAAGGCCAAGATCGCCAGTAACATGAATTTCTCCGGTCGCCTGCTGATGTTCAAGAACTGGGGCGATACCACGGGTTCCAAGGTCTTCGATTCCTGGGACGCCTTTACCATGGACGGCACCAGCGGTGGTAAGACCTCGGGTGACTGGTTGCGGGTTGAACGTGCCTATTTTGATTGGAAAGATATCGGCGGCAGTAATTTTTACCTGTCGATCGGTCGGCGCCCTTCAACTTACGGTCCTCCGAGCCAGTTTCGTGAGAACGAAATGCGTGGCGGTACGCCGACCGGGCATCTGGTTCATTTCAACTTTGATGGCATCACCATCGGTTACAAGCTGAGCGAATTGACCGGTATCGAAGGTCAGGTCGTGCGTTTCTGCTATGGCCAGGGATTCGAGTCGGAGTGGGGTAACGGGACACTGTTCAATGACGACATCACCAGTAACCTGAAAGACACCCATCTGGGCGGTTTCAATATTGACGTCCTGAACGACGGCCAGACCTTTGTCCAGGCGACTCTGTTCCGGGCTCAGGATGTTGTTGACGGTTTCAAGGGAACCATCGCTTTTCCAACCCAGTTCGGTGCATTGTTCGCACCGACTCTGTATGCCGATATGCAGAAATTCCCGACCTTCAATTTCGAAACCCGTTACACTCCGACCACCGTTATCGGTGATATCAACTTAGCAGCCCTTGGTTTTACCCGTGAGGAAGATAATGGATTCACCTGGTTCGGTTCTTTCGGCTGGACCCAACTTAATTCTAATGGTGAAGCCGGCATGTTCGGTGGTATGGGTAACGATGCCGTATTTGAAGCTCAGTTGAGTGCTGACAAGAGTGAAATCTTCATGGTTCCGGTCAGGGCCGAAGATGACGATACTCAAGACGGTTATGGCGTCTATGTCGGTATTCAGGTCCCTGCTCCGATGGGCAAATTCGGCCTCGAGTACAACTACGGCTCCGAATACTGGACTCCTTTCACCCAGGCTCAGGATGACGTGATTGGCAGTAAGCTGGCAACCCGCGGTCATGCCGCAGAAGCTTACTACATCTTTGACATCAACCGAAACGCCGCTATCAAGATTGGTGGAATCTACTACGACTACGAATACACCGGTAGTGGCTCTCCCGTTGGCAAGCCGCAAAAGGTTGAAGACGTCCAGAGCGGTAAGGCGCATTCGCTGCTGCCCGCTATCGATAAAGCCTGGAACGCCTATGCTCAGATGAGCATGAAGTTCTAGCCGGAAAGAGTGAAAACAGCACCATGAAAAGGGGAGGGATCGCAAGGTTCCTTCCCTTTTCTTTTTGCATTGGGGCGATGGGGTTCACATATCCAGGACATGGATGCTTGATTTCCCTCCCCATCGGACAGCACCATCTATCCTTGGCCATTGATTATTGCGGCGATCATGGTTTGGCCGCCACCGAAATGGACTGGATCACATGATTGCCCCGCAAGAGCAGGCGCTTGGTTGTCTCGGTTGCCATGGCGATCGCGGCCGTACGGATTGGGCTGCGCTGAGCGACCGGGGGGGGGCACAGGACACAGGTTGTCATGACCCGAGGGGGCAATAATTGGAGAACCTTGACTTCATCGGTAGATGTAGTAGATTTTGTTCTTGCCTGAAATAAACCATTTAACCTGTTGCGGGGGATCATGCTCTACACTCGTCATCTTTTGTTGTGTTCGGTTTCTTCTTTTCTCTGCGTTGCCTGCCCTGGCGAGTGTTGACTTTTCTGTCGGTGGAGGTTACCTGGCAGGGGAGACAAAGTACCAGATCGGCGGTCGCACAGTCTATGCGGACGGCTCACAAAGCAGCCTTCATTTTCCTATCAGCGAATTGCGCTTTCCGGTCAATTCGTTTGTTATCAAGGGACAGGTCGATGCCCAATTCGCTAAAAATGGACGTTGATGCTCAATGCCGAAACCAATCTGACCGACGATACCGGTGATATGGAGGATTTCGATTGGGGCGTCTGGCCGGGGTCGCCGACCTCTCAACTGGACATCTATTCAGAGAGTGACACCGAGATGGACATGTACGCTCTGGAGGGCAAACTGACTTATCAGATTTATGAAGGATATTATGGCGAAAACAAAGCGTATCCCGACAGCGGCAATGCTGATTTGAAGTTTGCCTATACCGTTGGCTTGGGCTACAAGTACCAGAATTTCGATTTTGAAGTTTATGATCTTGATCAATGGTACCCATCCAGTCCCGGGACTCCCCATGATCGTGTTTCCGGAAAAATACTGGCTTATGAGGCGGAGTATCAGATCCCCTATCTGGAACTGGGGATGAAGATGACGACACCGGAAAGGTTTGTTATGGAGCTGACCATCGGCTACGCGCCTTTAATTAATTTTAAAGACAAGGATCAGCATTTACTGAGAAACAAGGTCAATATCGCCGATCATGGTTGGGATGGCGATGCTCTCATGGCCAATCTGAATGTCCGTTACAATTTGAACCGGAGCTGGTTTCTCAAGGCGGATGTCGAGGTCATGAAGATTGAATCGGATGGGCGCTCGAAAGCGTATTTCAATGGTATTTTTGACCACAGCATTGCCCACGAAGCTTCAAGCCGCCAGTATCGTTCGTATTTGATGCTGGGCTATTCTTTTTAGGCTGGTGGCTCCCTCGCTTCAAGGGCGAGGGGTTACGTTAAGGTGTTGAAAATTCTTGAAACGATGTAGAATCCCCCTGATTCGAAAGAGTTAGGGGGATTTCTTTTGTAGCCGATCCGCGTGTTCCTCCGCCAGTTGGTTTTGCCTTGAAAAATAATGCAAGTCCCTGGACTTTTGGAAGTTTAGGGGCTTGCATTAAGCAGGATATCTTTGCTTAATGCAACTCTCTTTTAGCTGAATTTCCGCGCCTTTTCAGCATCTTCATGTTCGAATGCAGATGCCATGCGATCAATTTCTCTCTTCCTGAGACCATGACGATCGGCGATATTCTGCCATTGGCTGACAGCAGCACTGACCTCATTGATAATTTCATTGGCGCGGCTTTTCTTGATCCTAAATTCCTCAATGACAGATAAGGCCGTATCAACTGAGGCTGTTGGATCATCAAAGTCGATAGAAGTTGAAAGGATTCGCGCTTTAATCTCAACCGGTGTAGGGTTAATGTCGTAAGCCCGTGATAAGCGCCACCCCTTATGACGTTCATAGACAAAACCATGGTTGCGCAGATGATCGTCTGTGTTTGACACCAAAACAGTAAAAACAATCCTGCGCCAAAGCTCTTCCATGTCTTGATTTGGGGTACTTCCATGTTGAGCCAGCGCGTATGCAATTTCTAAATAACTATGGGGTTCATTATCCCTAGCACCCAGCATGCTCATGGCTGATAAGAAGGGGATGCGGTTTTGTGCTTCCCGGTCAAACCGGCGCATAATCAGAACTGGCTTATCAAGCACTGGCTCTAATCGCCATTGAGCCGTTGATATCCCTGCCATTTCGGCAAGTGATAAAGTCACGGCCTCCCAGACAACAATATTAAATTCATCATCCTTTTTCGGGAACTTCGCTATAGCAAGGTGGCCGTCTTTATCCCTGATAGAGGCTTTCGGTCTTGCTCCCCCTAACGAGGAACCCGGAGCCAAAAGAATTTTAAGGTCTTCGGCTGTTTCATCATCGTCAAGGTAGCGCTCTGTCGCAGACAGTAATCGCGGCAGATCAATCAATGGCGGGATACTGGCTTTGTCTTTTGGTGTCAGAAAAGGGCCATCTGGGTTGAGTGAAACCTCAACGCGCCTTGCCGCGCCTCATCATTAACACCTAGAAGATAGTCTGCTTCCATGAGTGTACGTGGTGCCTCGTTGGCTGCTTTTGCACGCGCACTTTCCCCTCTACGCATAAGAACACGTCCCCACCGATCAGGTGCGGAATCACCAATTGCGCCAAATAGTATCTGGTCTGCTTGTGTGTGAAACGCCCCTTTGTAAGCTGCAAAGCCGGATCAAGAGAGAAGCGTTCAGAATGTTTTAGCCAGCTTTGCTCATATTCGAAGGACGCGCTTTGGCGCGCTCCGCGTTGATGGCACCACAACTTCCCAGCGGGTATCGTGTCTCCCCGAGTTGTATAAAGACGTATACTTCCTTGCTACTCATTGTTCACTGCCTTTGCTGCTTCGGGGAGGCCTGACACGCTTAGGCAAGCATTCTTCTTCCAACTCCCGTCCAACAACATCGATGCTGGCATCAGCAATATTTTGAAGCTTTTCTGCCAAACCTAGAGCAAAGAGAACCGAGGCGTATGCCCCCATTGAAACCGTTGACTCCCCTTTTTCGATTTTGCCAAGGGTGATTCTTGAGATTCCTGCACGTTCGGCCAAGAGTTCCATGGTAATGCGCCGCCTCTTGCGGGCGTCAGCCATGTCTCTGCCCAGCTTTTTCAAGGATTTCTTGGCCGGAATCGGTAAGCTTGTTTTTTTGCCCAAATTTTCACCTTAAAGTATTCTCTGGTTAACACTATCCTACATAGTGATAAATTTAAGATACATTATAGTGCGGACTTATTGGTTTGTCCAGATATTTGTACTTTATATATCCAGTAGCATACACAAAATACTATAGGGTATAATTTAGTTTACATTATATGGTTTCCCCTAATAACTAAGGCTAAGCCGCTAACAGAAATAACTTATGCCTACATCTTTAATCCCAATTATAAGTTGACGCTAGAAAAGATTTTTCCAGAAAGCCGAATCCCGCCAACTTGTTGAAATTGACAGGGTAGTTGTTGTCATTTTGTGTTTTTCAACAGGTTAACGCAACCCCTCGCTTCAGGGGCGAGGGAGTTTCTATTCCGAAGACCGCCAAGCTGATTTATCGCTATCCTCGCAGTGCCAGCTCCTGCTTTTCCAATGCCAGCATCTGATCGCGCAGGTCCGCTGCCCGCTCAAAATCAAGGTCGGCGGCCGCCTCAAGCATCTGCTCCTTGACGATTGAGATCTGTTTTTCAAATCATCCGGACTGCTGTATGCGGTTTCTCCTTCCGCTGCGAGGGGCAGGTCAACGTAGTCTTTGGACGACAGATCATCGAGGATCGAACGCAGCGATTTTTTAACCGAGGTGGGCGTGATATTGTGCTCTTGGTTATAAGCCAGCTGCTTGGTTCGGCGGCGATCTGTTTCATCAAGGCAGGCCTGCATTGAGCGGGTGATCTTGTCGCCATACATGATCACCCGTCCGTCAACGTTTCTTGCCGCCCGACCGCAGGTCTGGATAAGTGAACGCTCGCTTCTCAGAAAACCTTCCTTATCGGCATCAAGAATGGCCACCAGAGAAACCTCGGGGATATCCAATCCTTCACGCAACAGATTGATCCCGATCAGCACGTCAAATTCCCCTGCACGCAAAGCCCGGATGATCTGCATCCGTTCGACGGTGTCGATATCGGAATGCAGGTAGTTGACCCTGATATTAAGTTCCTGGAGATAGCTCGTCAGGTCTTCGGCCATACGCTTGGTCAAAGTGGTGACGAGAACTCTGTACTCTTTTTCTATGGTGATGCGTATCTCTTCTATCAGGTTGTCGACCTGTTCGGTTGCCGGTCGGACTTCTATCGGTGGGTCGACCAGGCCGGTCGGACGGATGACCTGTTCGACAAAGACACCCTCGGCTTTTTCCATTTCATAGTCGGCAGGGGTCGCTGAAACATAGACTGTCGCAGGTTGGCGTTCGGTGAATTCCTCAAACATCAGAGGTCGATTGTCCAGGGCCGATGGCAGACGGAAACCGAAATTAACCAGGGTCTCCTTGCGTGAACGGTCGCCGCGATACATGCCGCCGACCTGACTGACACTGACATGACTTTCGTCGATAAACATCAATGCGTCATCCGGGAGATAGGATAACAGGGTCGCCGGTGGGTCACCGGGGCTACGGCCATCGAGAAAGCGGGAGTAGTTCTCGATCCCCTGGCAGTAGCCCATCTCTTCGATCATCTCGATATCAAACAGGGTCCGTTGCTCAATCCGTTGAGCTTCAAGCAGCATGTTATTGGCCTGAAAATATTGAATCCGCTGCTGAAGTTCCTCCTGAATTTCACCGATGGCCCGTTTCAGGGTCGGTTTGGTTGCAACGTAATGACTGGCTGGAAAGATCGCAGTCCGGTCAAGGCGATCGATAACCTGACCGCGGAGAGGATCAATTTCACTGATGGCGTCAATCTCATCACCGAAAAATTCAATACGCAAGGCACGCTTTTCTTCGTAGGCGGGGAAGACTTCGACACAATCGCCACGGACCCGGAAAGTGCCGCGGTGGAAGTCGATATCGTTGCGTTCATATTGAACTTCGACCAGATTATGCAGGAAGGTGTTGCGATCCAGTTCCATCCCGACGTGCAGATTGACCAGCATGCCGTAGTAGGCTTCCGGCGAACCGAGACCATAGATACAACTGACCGATGCCACAATCAGGACATCTCGGCGAGACAGCAGTGAGCGGGTTGCACTATGGCGCAGTTTGTCGATCTCTTCGTTGATCGAGCTGTCTTTTTCGATAAACGTGTCGGTTGAGGGAACGTAGGCTTCAGGCTGGTAATAATCGTAATAGCTGACAAATACTCAACGGCGTTGTTGGGAAAGAGTTCTTTGAATTCCCCGTAAAGCTGAGCCGCCAGGGTTTTATTATGGGCCAGCACCAGAGTTGGTCGCTGCATCTGGTTAATGACATTGGCCATGGTGAAGGTTTTACCCGAGCCTGTGACGCCAAGCAGGACCTGATGGCGGTCGCCCCGTTCGATTCCTGCAGTCAGTTCATGGATCGCCTGGGGTTGATCTCCGCGAGGTTGGTAATCTGATACCAGTTCAAATTGAGCCATAAATTTTATCTCTTGTGTTGAAAGCTGCCCTTAACGTTGATGAACAGAAAAAATGGATAATCGCCTATGTTGTCTGAATATCGACAGGTTGTCATCCCTTTTAACTGCGGCAGAAATATCAATGCCTGAGTGTCCTTTTGTGATTTATCGTGCCCGTCCCTCAGCACGACCTGAGCTAACTGAAAAATAACAGTTTTTTATTGAAAACAGGATTGACATTGATTCTTTTCAGGAGCAGACTCCGCTCTATTTTTCATTCAATCTGATGAAGTAGATGAGCAGGTAAGAGGATAAGTGATGACGGAAGAGAAAAGCAAATTTGTTTATTCGGTTTTCTGGAACTGCAGCCTGATTATTATCGGCTGCCTGATCCAGGCCATTGCATATAAGGGCTTGGCTATCCCCAATCATCTGGTTCCGGGCGGAATCTTCGGGGTCAGTTCGCTGATTTATTATCTGACCGACTGGCTGAACCCCGGATTGCTCAACATTATCCTGAACGTTCCGATGTTCATCCTCGGGTATCTTTTCCTGTCCCGACGCTTTCTGGCCTACAGCGCGATGGCCATGCTGGCGACATCGCTTATTTACCAGGTTGTCGATTTTACCATACCGATCGATAATCAATTTTATGCCGTTTTGACCTACGGTCTGATTTTCGGTGTCGGTGGCGGCATGGTTCTGCGCTCTTTCGGTTCCAGCGGGGGCTTGGATGTTATTGCCATCATCCTGTTTCAGAAATACAATATCGGGCTGGGAAAAACCTTTTTCGGGTTTAATTTTATCCTGTTTTTTTTCAGTTTTTGCCACCCTGGCTGCCGACCTGGTTATCGCTTCGATGATCGGCATGTTCGTGGCGTCGAAGGCGATCGATTATGTTCAATCCATGTTCAACCAGCGCAAATTGACATTCATTGTCTCCGATTTTCCTGAAAAAATAGCGGATCAGGTTATGACGCATTTGAAAATCGGTACTACCATGCTGCCTGCTGTGGGAGCTTACCACAGGCAGGCGCGAACTGTGCTGATGGTTGTCATCAACGACATCCAACTCAAACGTCTGGAAGAGATTGTTTTCACCGCCGATAATCACGCTCTGTTTATTGTTGAAAATACCTTTAATGTCCTCGGGTCATCCTTTTCCAAGCGCAAAATTTACTGACGCCGGTTGCCCGGCATCTCTGAGACCAGAAGGGCAGGGTCCAGCCGCTGGTCAAACCAATTGACGCGCCAGTCCAGATGCGGTCCGGTGACCCGCCCGCTGGCGCCGACGGTGGCGATTTTCTGACCCCGGGCAACGGTGTCGCCGGTTTTGACCAGGATACGATCCAGGTGTAGAAAGCTGGACGACAGGCCGTGGCCGTGGTCGATAATCAGAGTCGCGCCGGAGAAGAACATGCCGTTGTGGATCAGTGAAACCGTACCGCCGGTCGGAGCGATGACCGGAGTCCCCTTGGCGGTCGCAATATCGATACCGTAATGGGGCCGTCTGGGTTCCCCGTTGAAGATCCGCTGGCTGCCATAAACGCCGCTGATCCGACCTGTGACCGGCCAGATAAACTGCTCGCGAAAATACTGGAGGGGCTTGTCCGCCGCCGCGCTTCAGCGACCAGGCCGGCTTCATGGGCGATGCGCTTCAGTTCATCCGGACCTGGGTTCAGCATTTTTTTGCTGATGCCGTTAATCCGTTCGATTTTGTATTGACGTGGTTTGAGCTTGAGTCGCAGGGTTTCTTGCCGACCTCCCTGATGAACGATCACCAGTTGTTGCTCGGGTTCGGCATCACGCCCAAATCCAACAATGAAAAGTCCGTCAGCGGATAGCTGAAGTCGATGGTCGCGATAATAGATCTGCTGCCCCGGAGCCGCATAGCCGTAAATCAGACCGCCCTGGATCAACTGTCCTTCCAGCGGGATGGCTGCCGCCATCACAGGCTGAGCAGACAAAACGATAAGTCCACCGAGAACGAATAACAAGGTCGATTTCATCTGTTATGAACATCCTCTACTTGGCACTGATGCCGAACTCCACTCGACTGTTCGGACCTTTGTCCGCTGACTGGAAGATATCGTTTTTTTTCAGGAAACTCTGGCTTTGATCGCTTCGTTACTGGTGACAAGCAGATCCCGGACCGCAAGAGCGCGACTTTTAGCCAGCTCTGCCATTTCTTCTTCTCCTGCCACAATATTCGCCAGCAGCAATTTTTCCATCTCTTCCTGAGGGAGTTGCGTCAGTGTCCCGATCATATTGCGTGGTCGCGGGAATTCGGCCGCTGTGTAAACAGCAAGGAGCAGTCCGGGATATTCTTCAGCGCTGTAGGTCAGCGCCTGATCTGCGGGAACGGTTGTTCCACTATTGAGCATTTGCTGGCGTTTCGTCGCTATCAACATCTGCCGCAGCTGTTCCTGACGGTATCCTTCCGGGTCCTTCCGGGGGTCGGAAAACCGCTGATCTCCAGGATTAGCGACGGTCTTTTGGCCAGCATGTCCGCCAGGCTTGCCAGCTTTGCCTGTTGCTGGGCGTCGACGGTCGCCGAACCACTTGTGAAGTGAATACTGGAAAAGTCTTCATCACCGCCGCCCAGTACGGAAGACAGCAGCGAGAAGGGCGATGTTGCCGCTTTGACCAGCAGGTTTTTGATCACCGTGAAGATGACACCGGTAACGCTGAAGTTAGGATCGTCCAGATCGCCATGAACCGGAACGTCGAGATGGATTTCATCGTTGTTGTCCTTGAGCAGGGCGATTGCCAGACTGATCGGCAAAGAGACCGCCTTGTCGCTTTCAACGGTATCTCCCAGGGTGAATTGATCGATCATAATCTTGTTGGCGGCATCGATTTTACGTTTTTCAATACGGTAGGTCAGGTCAAGGTAGAGCTTGCCCTTATCGATCATATACCCGATATAAGTCCCTGAATAGGGCGTCATGGGGGTCAGATCGATATCCTTGAAGCTGATGGTCAGATCGGCAAACAGGTCCCGACTCAAGGGGTTAATCTGACCGCTGATAGTCAGGGGAGAGTGATTTTCAAGTTGACCGCGCAAATCAATATCGGCTCGCATCTGTTCATCGGAAGCCATTCCGGTGACCCGGCCTCCCAGTTCATACATGGTGGCACTGAAGATTCTGTCCATGGAACGATCAACAAAGGAAACGGTACCGCCCTGCAGGGTCAAGGCATCAATACGGATATCGGGGCGCTGGACTGCCGCCTGTGTCATGTCTGCCGGTGGTGGCTGTTCAGCGTGTTGTGCTGATTGAGGGGGGCTTCAGCGCTTTCAGCAGTAATGCTGGCAAGGTTGATGCGGCCGTCTTTGGTGATCTGAATATTGGCCAGATAGTTACTCAAGGCAATGTCTTCAATATGGATGGCAAGGGGGGCCAGGGTTCCTTTGAGTCCCTTGATATTCAGGTTGTCCCAGGCCAGAAGCTGGCCGTCGCCCAAGGGGTCGCGCAGATTGAAGCGGGTGATGTCTGTCGTGCCCGAGAACGTTCCGAACAGCTGATCTTTCCGCTGTTCGACGGCCAGGACCAGATTGGTATAGAGTCTGCCTTCTCTAAGGTTCAGATTGATCTGGTCCGGAATAAAACCATTGAAGTCCGCCAGTGGGAAATCACTGATTGTTGTCTCTGTTCTCAGGTTTAAAGGTGTATGCACAATGGAACCATCAATTTTGATTTTCCCTTTACTGCCGACTTGAGCCCGTAGATTGAAGGGGCTCTTTTCCGCCTCGGGGTAGGACAGCTTTTCTGCGTGAAAATCAATTCTGGGGATTTTTACCCGGGGCTGTCTGGGCAGCGATCGATCGATATAATCAAGCTTCAACTGCTGAAGATCAAAGGCATCAACAAGCAGTTTCCATGGCGGGAGTTCTTCTGTTGGTTGCTCCTTTTCCGGGCTATTGTTCTCAGGTTGTTGCTTGAGCAGTTTCAACGGTGAGATGCTGCCGTCTTCCAGGCGACTGAATTTAACATCTCCACTCTGTAGATTGATATCGCCCAGTTGCAGAGTGCGCTGGTGCAGATTGAGCGCGATTCCCGAAATATCCAGACCGCTGAGTTTGAAACGATCTTTGGCATGGAAGGGAACGAACAGATCCTGCAGGTTGAGCCGACCCCGGTCGAGCAGAACATTTCCGTTTTCCAGATAATTGATCTGTCCGCCGAGAGTCAGCGTCCCCTCTGGATTCTGGCTGAGATACGGTTCCAGGTAGGGGGCGAATGGTTGCAGTAACAACTGTTTGCCCTCAAAGGCCAAGGCAGCTGTCAATGGATTAAGGCCGAGATCACCTGTGAGGCCCAAGGTTCCCCCTCGTTCGTTCCGCAGCTTGACAAGCGCCCCGGTCAGCGCATTCCGGTGCGTTGACAGATTGTCCAACTGCAGGTCAATGTCTTTGATTTCTTCACTGAAACCACCCGTGACAAAGTCATCACGGAAATGAAACTGACCGTTGATGAGGCGTAAAGATTCGAGTGTCAGGAGCGGGAGGGAATCGGTTTTTCGGTTGCCGGGGCCGGGTCTTTGACCGGGTTGTCTGGTTTTGCGGTAATACGCTGATAATTCCAGCGCCCCTGATCGTCGCGATTGAGATAGAATTGCGGTTCGTAGATGTCGATGGCCGCAAGGTTGATGTCTTGCTTGAACAGATCGGCCCAATCGAGGTCGAGGATCAGGGTAGGCATGCTGAATAACGGCCTGCCATCGAGTTCGCGCAGATCTATATCGGTTAAGGCCAGGACCCCTCCGAGCATCAATTTGGGCTCCTCGTTACTGGACACCCTGTAACTCAGATCAATTTCGCAATCAAGAGAGCCTTCTTTAATTTCAATCGGCAATGGAACCGGTGAATGGTCGGCATAGAATGCCAGATCGATGTTGTCGAAATTTGCGGACAGGTCGGTTTCAAAAGAATCGTGAAACGGTTTCAATTGTCCGGCCGCTTCGACCAATGCTCCATTGAGGAGAAGCTTTAGGCGGGGCTGGACATATTCATCGGTCAGGTAGGGAATATTGCCGATGAAGGGGATGCTCAGGTTGAACTGACGGATCTGGTGCCGCGAATTTAACTGAGAGGTTCGATCAGTAAAGTCGATACTGCCGTTGCTCAGGATAATATTGTTGAAAGAAAAGTGGAAAGCCCCTTGATCCTCCTCTGCCGAAGGTTGGGGGCTGGCGCTGCCGAGCCGGGTGAAATCGGAAAAATTAAACTCCTGCTTGCCGAGCAGTTCAATATTGATAAAGGGATCATCAAGCTCGACCCGATCAAGTATAATGGCCTGATCAATCAGGGAGCGGACACTGGCAGACAGCATCAGTCGTTTGAACGCGACAAAGTCTTTAGTGTCATTTTGTTCTGACAGTTTGAGATTGGTCAGTTCAACCGTCAAGGTAAAGGGGTTGAAGAAGGCCTTTTCAAGCGATAGAGTTCTGCTGGTGTTTTCCGTAACCCAGTTGTGCCCCTGTTTCTTGATCTGCCAGGGGACAAGCAGCATGGAAAGAAGCATCAGACCAATGATGCCGGAAAAGGTTGCCAAAACTATCTTCAGCCAGCGCGGCATAATTTTTCTCCTTGGAATGTGATTTTCAAATTTTAACACAATGACGCAGGAGCCTTGTGAAAATTTGATCGTTGGCGGAGACCTTTTATTTATTGTGGAGTAACGACTTATGTTCAGTGACAGACTCTATCAGCAGCGCCGTCGAAAACTGGTGGCGCAGATCAATAGCGGAGTGATTCTTCTGTTGGGAAACAATGATTCGCCAATGAATGCTGCTGATAATTGCTATCGCTTCCGTCAGGATAGCAGCTTTCTTTATTTCTGTGGTCTGGAGCAGGCGGGATTGGCGCTGGTGCTGGATGTCGACAGCGGAGATGAGACCCTCTTCGGGACCACGCCGGGGTTGGAAGATATGATCTGGAGCGGGCCTCAGGCCCCTCTGGAGGAGAGGGCCGCACGTGTCGGTATTGGCAACAGCGCCGATTTGACCGTTCTTGAAGAGTGGCTAAAAACTGCGGCGACGAACGGTCGGAAAATTCATTTTTACCGACCTGCAGAGCCGATAACCTGATCAGGCTGGCTCAGTTGACCGGCTGGAGCTTGAATCAGCTTGACGCAGAAAATCATCAACTCTGACCAGGGCGGTCGTGGAACTGCGGTCGATTAAAGACGATGGCGAAATCGCAGAGCTTGACGCTGCTGCAGAACTGGGTTGTCGGTTGCACGCCAAGGCCATGAAAATGGCGCGTTCAGGCTGTTATGAATGGGAGATTTCAGGTGCCCTTGAAGCCGTTGCGGCACGGTCTGGCCGCATGCTTTCATTTCCACCGATTGTCACTGTTCATGGAGAAATTCTGCATAATCATAAAGGTGAAATCCGATTGGAGAAGGGGGATCTGTTGCTGGTTGATGCGGGAGTGGAGAGTGCGCTGCACTATGCTTCCGATCACACCAGGACGATGCCGGTCGGAGGTCGCTTCACGACCCGGCAACGGGATATTTACGCCCTGGTTCTGCAGGGGCTTGAAAAGGCGAAAAAGCTGATCCGTCCCGGTGCCACTTATCTGGATATTCACAGGGATGTCTGTCGGACCCTGGTTGATGGGCTGAAGTCCCTGGGGCTGATGCGCGGCGATACGGAACAGGCCGTTGCTGCCGGCGCTCATGCCCTGTTCATGCCGCATGGTCTCGGCCATATGCTCGGGTTGGATGTCCATGATATGGAAGAGCTGGGGGAGGATCTGGTCGGCTATGACGAGCAGATTAAACGCTCCGATCAGTTCGGTACCGCTCGACTGCGACTGGGCGGATGCTGCAGGGCGGTTTTGCCCTGACCGTTGAGCCGGGGATTTATTTCATTCCGGGGCTGATTGCGCAGTGGCGCAGCCATCGTTACCTTGAGGAATTTATCAATTATTCGGAGCTCGAGTCCTATTCAGATTTCGGTGGGGTCAGACTTGAGGATGATGTCTTGGTGACGGCGACGGGGAATCGTTTGATCGGCCCTCCCATTCCATTACAGATTGACGAAATCGAAGAACTTTGCCGCGAATAAGGGGTTTATCGGCTGCGTGTCTTGACAATTGTTTACCCAGGCTATAAATTTTTTCTTCAGGGCAAAACTTTTAATGAATGATATGGTGTTATCATACATTCCACCTGAACTTGACCAAACCCTAATATGAGGAGGTTCCACCTATGCAGAAACATTTGAAGCGTTTGTTGCCTGTTCTTCTGCTGTTGTCGATGGTCGGCTTTGCCCAGGCCAAGACGCTGGTTTACTGTTCCGAGGGCAGTCCTGAAGGCTTTCAGCCCATCTTCTACACGGCTGGTACAACCTTTGATGCCACATCCAAAAATGTTTTCGAAGGCCTAACCCACTTCATTGTCGGCACCACCAAGCTGGAACCGGGCATGGCTGAAAGCTGGACCGTTTCTGATGATGGGACCGTTTATACATTCAACCTGCGCAAGGGATCAAATTTCATTCGGCCAAACACTTCAAGCCGACCCGTGATATGAACGCTGATGATGTCATCTTTACTTTTGAGCGTCAGTGGAAGAAAGATCATCCGTTTTATTCTGTATCGAGTGGTAACTACGAATACTTCAACGGCATGTCGATGCCTGACCTGCTGAAGAGTATCGAGAAAGTTGACGATTATACCGTCAAGTTTGTTCTCACGCGCCCGGAAGCCCCGATGCTGGCTAACCTGGCCATGGACTTTGCCGTAATCCAGTCAGCCGAATATGCTGATGCCATGATGAAGGCGGGGACCCCTGAAAAAGTCGACCAGTGGCCAATCGGTACCGGACCTTTTGTTTTCGAGGGGTACAAGAAAGATGCCCAGATCCGCTATACCGCTTTTGATGAATACTGGAAGGGCAAGGCTCCGATCGACAAGTTGGTATTCTCCATTACTCCCGATGCTTCGGTTCGTTATGCCAAGTTGAAAGCGGGCGAATGTCAGGTGATGCCTTATCCGAATCCGGCTGATCTCGCAGCCATGAAGTCCGATCCCAACATCAATCTGATGGAGCAGGAAGGCCTGAATGTCGGTTATCTGGCCTACAACAATCTGGTCGCACCTTTTGATAACGTCAAGGTCCGTAAAGCTCTGAACCACGCCATCAATAAACAGGCGATCATTGACACGGTTTTCAGGGGGCCGGTAAACCGGCCAAGAACCCGATTCCACCGACCATCTGGTCCTACAATGAAGCAACCGTAGATGACAAATTCGATATCGCCATGGCCAAGAAGCTGCTGGCTGAAGCCGGTTATCCGAATGGTTTTGAAATGAAGCTCTGGGCGATGCCGGTTCAGCGACCGTACAATCCCAATGCCCGGCGCATGGCCGAAGTTATTCAGGCGGACTGGGCCAAGATCGGTGTCAAGGCCGAAATCGTTTCCTACGAGTGGGGCGAGTACCTTAAACGTTCAAAAGACAAAAACCGGGATAGTGCTATCCTGCTTGGCTGGACTGGGGACAACGGCGATCCGGACAACTTCCTCGCTGTTCTGCTCGGTTGTGACGGGGTTGGGGGTTCCAACCGTGCCCAGTGGTGCTACAAGCCGTTTGAAGACCTGATCCAGAAAGCCAAAATTGTTTCCGACCCAGCAGAGCGGACCAGGCTTTATGAGCAGGCTCAGATTGTTTTCAAGGAGCAGGCTCCATGGGCAACGATCGCTCACTCGGTTGTTTTTGAACCAACAAGCAAGAATGTCGTGAACTATAAAATTGACCCCATGGGCGGCCATATTTTTTATGGTGTCGATCTGAAATAAATCATAGTAAGTTGTCGTTCCGGCCGGGGAGGAATTGTTCCTTCCCGGCTTTTTACGCTGAAGCGATAAAGCCGATAGAGAATAGAAAGAATTTATGTTCAATTTCTTGATCAAACGCATAGGTGTTGTGATTCCGACCTTTATCGGGGTGACGCTGCTGACGTTCGCCTTGATCCGTTTGATCCCTGGTGACCCGGTTGAGTTGATGGCTGGTGAACGGGGGGTCGATCCTGCCCGTCATGCCCAACTTCTTCACGAAATGGGGCTGGATAAACCGCTGCTGGTGCAGTACTGGGATTACCTGGTCGGTATTTTTCAGGGAGATCTGGGGACTTCGATCGTGACCCGAGAGCCGGTCCTGCGCGAGTTTTTACCCTGTTCCCAGCCACTTTGGAACTGGGGCTCTGTGCCATTATTCTTGCGATTGCCATCGGTTTGCCCGCTGGCATTATCGCCGCTGTCCGACGCGGTAAAATGCCGGATTATACGGTCATGGGCCTGTCGTTGACCGGTTATTCGATGCCGATCTTCTGGTGGGGGCTGTTGCTGATCCTGCTCTTCTCCGTCAGTCTTGGCTGGACTCCGGTTTCCGGACGCATTTCAGCCATGTTCTGGGTTGATGAAGTGACTGGATTCATGCTGATTGATGCCTACCTTTCCGATGAGGCGGGAGCGTTGGTGTCGGCCTTGCGGCATTTGATTCTGCCTTCAATCGTTCTGGCAACAATTCCTCTGGCGGTCATCGCCCGTATGACGCGTTCGGCCATGCTTGAAGTGTTGAGAGAGGATTATGTCCAGGTAGCTCGTGCCAAGGGGCTGGCAATGCCGTTGGTTGTCTGTATTCATGCCCTGCGCAATGCCCTGATTCCCGTTATTACTGTTATCGGCTTGCAGGTTGGGGTGTTGATGGCGGGAGCAATTCTGACCGAAACGATCTTTTCATGGCCCGGTATCGGCAAGTGGTTACTCGATTCGATCCATCGTCGCGACTACCCCTCTGTTCAGGGGGGGATTTTGCTGATTGCCAGTATTGTCATCGTCGTTAACCTGACCGTTGACATCTTTTACGGCGTGGTTAATCCACGTATTCGTCATAATCGCTAAGGAGTTGTCCCGATGAGTGATCAAGTACAGACGGCGGTTATGGATGACATGGTTCCTCCCGGGCCTTTTCGTGAGTTCTGGAATTATTTTTCTGAAAATCGCGGAGCGGTGATCGGGTTCTGTTTTATCGTCATTGTCCTCTCTGCAGCACTGTTTGCCAATATCCTGACCCCCCATTCCCCCTTTGAACAGTACCGCGACTATATCCTGACACCACCGGCCTGGCAGGAGGGGGGATTGTGGCGCTTTCCTCTGGGGACCGACGAGGTTGGAAGGGATATTCTGACCCGTTTGATCTATGGCGGACGCATGTCATTGTTCATCGGTATGATGGTTGTTTCACTGTCGCTGATTATCGGCACCATGATTGGTTTGGTGTCCGGTTACGCCAGGGGATTGACCGATACGCTGATCATGCGGGCAATGGATATTATCATGCGTTGCCCAGTTTGCTGCTGGCCCTGGCCATTGTTACGATTCTCGGACCCGGACTGATCAATGCCGCCATTGCCATTGCCATCACCTATCTGCCACATTACGTGCGAATTACCCGGGCATCTGTGATTGCCGAAAGTTCCAAGGACTATGTCACTGCTTCACGGGTCAGTGGTGCGGGTGTTATGCGGCTGATTTTTATTACCATTCTGCCAAACTGTCTGGCTCCTCTGATTGTCCAGGCCTCACTCGGGTTTTCCAACGCTATTCTGGATGCAGCAGCTCTTGGCTTCATCGGTCTGGGAGCACAACCTCCCAGCCCTGAATGGGGGTCGATGCTTGCTAACGCGCTCGAATTTATTCAGCGTGCCTGGTGGGTTGTAACCTTTCCGGGATTAATGATCCTGCTGACGGTGCTGGCATTTAATCTGATGGGGGATGGCCTGCGCGACGCCCTCGACCCGAAGATGAAGCGTTGATGGACATGAGGTCTGCTGAGTTGCTGAATCGCAATCATTTGAAAGAATGTTATTCATGGCATTATTAGAGATAGAAAATCTGACCGTTGAGTTTGGCAGTGAAAAGAACCCGTTCAAGGCGGTTGACCGCGTCTGTCTGACGGTCGATAAAGGTGAAGTCGTCGGTGTCGTCGGCGAGTCCGGATCTGGTAAATCCGTAACATCAAAGGCTATTATGGGGTTGATCGACTGGCCCGGCAGAGTGACGGCCGATAAGCTCGAATTTGACGGGCAGGATCTGATGGCCATGCCGGACAAACAGCGTAGAAAAATCACCGGCCGTGATGTGGCAATGATTTTCAGGAGCCGATGACCAGTCTCAATCCCTGTTTTACCACCGGTTATCAGATTACCGAAGCGTTGAAAATTCATGAAGGCGGAAACCGCTCCACCCGGCGGAAGCGAGCGCTTGAGTTGTTAGAGCAGGTTGGTATTCCCGATCCCCGGGCAAGGTTGAGGGCGTTTCCTCATCAACTTTCCGGAGGGATGAGCCAGCGGGTTATGATTGCCATGGCCATTGCCTGTAATCCACGTCTGTTGATCGCCGATGAACCAACAACGGCCCTTGATGTTACCATTCAGGCCCAGATTCTGGATCTGCTGCTCAATCTGCAGCGCCAACGGGATATGGCCCTGATGTTGATTACCCATGATCTGGCCCTGGTTGCCGAGGCGGCTCATCGGGTTGTCGTCATGTATGCCGGGCAAGTTGTTGAAACCGGTCCGGTGCCGGAAATCTTTGATTCGCCGCGGCATCCCTACACGGCGGCGCTGCTTGAAGCCCTGCCTGAACGTTCCGTCGGCCATAAGCGGCTGACTACGATTCCAGGGGTTGTGCCGGGGTTGTTCGATCGCCCCGGCGGCTGTCTGTTGAATCCCCGCTGTCGCTTCTCTACGGAACGCTGTCGGCAGGAAGCCCCTCTGCTGACGGTCGCTGCCGATGGTCGTCGGGTTCGCTGTCATACCCCGCTTGATGCTGAAGGGAAGCCGCAGTCATGAGAGTAGAAAATACAATCCTGAAGGCTGATAAACTGACCCGTTTTTATGAGGTTTCCCAGGGCCCATTCAAGCCGTCTGCGGTGGTAAAGCACTCGATGGGGTCAGTTTCAGTGTCGAAGCGGGCAAGACATTGGCTGTTGTCGGCGAGTCCGGCTGTGGTAAGTCGACCCTGGCCCGTCAGGTGACGATGATTGAACGACCGACGAGCGGACAGTTGACGTTTGACGATTATGATCTGGTCAAGGCTTCAGACGCTGAACTCAAAGAGGCCCGACAGAAGGTTCAGATGATTTTCCAGAATCCTTACGGGTCGCTTAATCCGCGAAAGAAAATAGGGACGATTATCGGTGAACCTTTGATTATCAACACCCATCTGAGCAAGGATGAGCGCGAGACAAAAGTTCGGAAATGATGGAGCGGGTCGGGCTTCGGCCCGAATATTATAACCGCTATCCCCACATGTTTTCAGGTGGCCAGCGTCAGCGTATCGCTGTTGCCCGGGCTTTGATGTTGGAACCGAAGCTGGTTGTCGCCGATGAGCCGGTTTCGGCTCTTGATGTCTCGGTACAGGCTCAGGTGCTGAATCTGCTGATGGACCTTCAGGAAGAGATGAACCTGGCCTATCTGTTTATCTCGCACGATCTATCGGTTGTGCGCCACATTGCCGACGATGTTATGGTCATGTATCTGGGGCGGGTCGCAGAATACGGCAGTTCAGAGCAGATTTTTGAACAACCGCGACATCCCTACACTCAGGCCTTGCTGGCGTCGACCCCGCATCTGAACAAGGATAATCGCAAGGAGCGGGTTATTTTGACCGGTGAATTGCCGTCGCCGCTGGCGCCACCGTCCGGCTGTGTGTTCCATACGCGCTGTCCTTTTGCGACAGCGGAATGTGCTCAGCGTGTTCCGGATGTTGAAGAGTTCGACGGGCGCCTGACATCCTGCATGCGGGTCGCTGAGATCGCAGCTCAACAGAGGGCTTAGTCGGTCATTCCTCTGCCAGAAAGCCCCGTGACCATCACTATGGTCACGGGGCTTTCTGATGGGTGACTTCCGACAGACTGAAAGGAGCGTCTGCAGCTGTTTTTCAGTTAATAGATCGACTGTTCCGTTTCAGCATCAAAAATGTGCAGATGGGTCAGATCAAGGGTCATATCCAGTTTCTCTCCAACCTCATAGATACGTCGGCCTTCCGATTTTGCAATCAGACCGGCCCCGTCAAAATCCATGTGCAGGTTTGTTTCATTGCCTAAAGGTTCAACGATCTGGACGGTTCCTTCAATGTTGAAATGGAATTTTTCATTGATCTTGTCATCCTCGTGGGCGATAAAAATATCTTCGGTACGCAGCCCCATGATCACCTCATGACCAGCGTTGAAATCGGTTCCATTTTTCTTCGGAATCGGTATTTCCAATGTGTCGCTCAGTTTAACCTTCTGTTCTTTACCCGAATTAACAATGCTGGCTGGATGCAGATTCATGGGTGGTGAACCGATAAATCCGGCGACAAAGGCGTTGGCCGGGTTCTGGAAATTTCGAGCGGACTACCGACCTGCTCGATATAACCGTCGCGCATAACGACGATGCGGTCGGCCAGAGTCATGGCTTCAACCTGATCGTGGGTGACATAGATGATCGTGTTTTGAACGTTGTGATGCAGTTGCTTGATTTCCAGTCGCATCTGGGTGCGCAATTTTGCATCGAGGTTTGAAAGTGGTTCGTCGAACAGGTAAACCGCCGGCCGGCGGACAATTGCCCGCCCCATGGCAACGCGCTGGCGCTGGCCGCCGGACAACTCATGGGGCTTGCGATAAAGTAATTCCGACAGTTCCAGGATATCGGCAGCTTCCTGAACGCGCCGGTCGATTTCGTCTTTCGGCATTTTGCGCAAGGTCAGACCGAATGACATGTTTTATAGACGTTCATGTGGGGATAGAGGGCATAGTTTTGAAAGACCATGGCCGCGTCCCGGTCCTTTGGGGCCAGATCATTCACCACCCGGTCGTTGATTTTAATGGTGCCGCTGGTGATATCCTCGAGTCCGGCGATCATTCTCAGGGCGGTGGATTTGCCACAGCCGGAAGGACCGACGAGAACAACAAATTCCTTGTCTTTAACTTCCAGATTGATGCCGTGGACGACTTCGAGTTTGCCGTATTTTTCACGACATCGTTCAAGATGACATTAGCCATAACTTTCTCCACTTCAGTCCAGTCTGTGTGATCAGTGTAATAATCTAACAAATTCCACGTGTATTTAAATAATTTTCTAAAAATAATTGACGAAACTTGTATCCGAGCTATTTTTTGATAAGAAGTATTTTGTTTTATCCCTGAAAAGTGTTTCGGTCCAGATTTGGATTGGTTCTTCTTTTCGGAAACTTACCTTTTTGAGGAGGATCTATGTCAAAAGTCAAGTGCTTCTGGTTGATCATGGCGATCATGATGCTGATAAGCTTTGCCGGTTCCGCTTTTGCGAAACCGATCGAAATTCAGTGGTGGCATGCCATGCGTGGAGCTCGTGGTGAGGTCGTTCAGAAAATTGTCGACAGCTTTAATAGCTCTCAGTCGGACTATCGTGTTGTTGCAACCTACAAAGGCGCCTACGATGAAGTTGTCAACGCGGGAGTTGCCGCGGTGCGGGCCGGCAAGCAGCCGCATATCCTACAATCCTTCGAGGTCGGTACCCAGACCATGATGTTGTCCGGCGCGATTTATCCGGTCTATCAGTTGATGGCTGACAAAGGTTATAAAATTGACTGGTCTCAGTATCTTCAGCCGGTTCTTTCTTACTACATGAATGCCGATGGTCATCTGATGTCGATGCCGTTCAACTCTTCAACTCCGGTCATGTATTACAATGTCGATCTGTTCAAAAAAGCCGGAATTCCGATGTTGTCGAAAGACCAGCCGATTACTGGGATGAATTGGGCGAGATCACCGGCAAGCTGGTCAAGTCCGGTGTTGAAGGTGGTCTGGTAACGGCCTGGCAATCATGGACTCAGGTTGAGAATTACAGTGCTATCCACAATATTCCTTTTGCCAGCAGATCGAATGGTTATGAAGGGCTTGATACTGAACTGATGATTAACAACGAAAAGGTTATCAATCATATTGCCCGTCTTAAAAGTTGGATGGCCGACAAGCGCTTCTATTATGGCGGCCAAAAATATCAGGGACCGAAGTCTGAGTTTATTGCCCAGAATGCCGGTGTTTATATCGATTCGATCAGTGGGATCGCCAAGCTGAAGACGGCGGTGAAGGATTTTACCTGGGATGTTGCTCCGCTACCGGTTGAATCCTGGATGACCGAGCCGCAGAACAGCATCATCGGCGGTGCCTCCCTCTGGGTTTTCAAGGGCCTGCCCAAGAAGGACTACGCCGGTGTCGCCGCTTTCCTCGAGCATCTTGCGGGCAGCGAATCTCAGATTCTCTGGCACAAGGAAACCGGTTATTTCCCGATCACCCTGGCTGCCTATGAGCAGCTTAAGAGTGATGGTTACTACGACAAGAACCCTCTTCAGGAAGTCGGTATCAAGCAGTTGACCCGGCGTAACCCGACCAAGATTTCACGTGGCCTGCGACTGGGGTACTTTATCCAGATCCGCAATATTATTAATGAAGAGCTTGAATTGGTCTGGAACGATTCAAAAACGCCGAAAGAGGCAATGGACAGTGCTGCTGCAAGAAGCAATCTCAAGCTGCGCGAGTTTGAAAGAACTTACCAGTAGTTCAAATCGGTATGAATTAACCACGCTCGGTTCAGGGTATCTTCTGTATTGTCGATACCCCTGAATGCTTGTAAGATAGGCCTATGATAAAAAAACGCTCATACTTCAAAACCCGTTCGTTGCCGTATCTGCTGATTCTGCCTCAGTTGTTGATTACGGCGACCTTCTTTTACTGGCCGGCCGTCCAGGGTCTGGTGTCCTCTTTTCAACTGAGCGACCCATTCGGGTTTCGGACCCGCTTTGTCTGGTTCGATAATTTTATTACCCTGTTTTCCGATCCCCTCTACCTGAAGTCGATTACGACGACTCTGGTGTTCAGCGGTCTGGTCGCGATTGTTCCATCAGTTGCGGTCTTTTTCTGGCGACCATGGCTAACCGGGCTCTCAGATTTACTGCGCTGACACGGACCATGCTGATCTGGCCCTATGCCATTGCCCCCGCTATTTCGGGAATTCTCTGGTTGTTTCTGCTGCATCCATCGTATGGTGTTGTGGCGATCGGATTGGAGCGCATGTTCGGGCTTGACTGGAATCCGTTACTGAACAGTTCTAACGCCATGCTGATGATTGTTCTGGCCAGTTCATGGAAAAATATCAGCTATAATTTTGTTTTTTTTCTGGCTGGACTGCAGGCGGTTCCACACTCCCTGATCGAAGCGGCCGCCATGGATGGAGCCAGTCCGTTTCGGCGCTTCTGGACCATTACCTTTCCGTTGCTGTCGCCGACCATGTTTTTTGTCACCGTTATGACGATCATCTTTTCCTTCTTTGAATCTTTCGGCGTTATTCACGCCGTGACTCAAGGCGGGCCGGGTGGTTCGACCAATATTCTGGTCTACAAGGTTTACCAGGATGGCTTTATCGGCTTGAATCTTGGTTCTTCCTCAGCCCAGTCGGTGGTCCTGATGAGCCTGATCGTTCTGATTACCGTTCTGCAGTTTAAGTTTGTCGAACGCAAAGTCCAGTATACGGGGTGATTCTGAACACGATAATTGTCGCATGACAGGACACAAATTATGATGGTTGAAAAACTCCAAAGCTTGATCTGTTTACCTATATAGCCCTGATCGTTGGCATTATCGCGGTCGGTTTTCCGATTCTCTATGCCATTATCGCGGCAACCCTGCCGATTGAAGATGTCTCCAAGGTGCCGATGTCGATGGTTCCGGGGAACCAGCTGTTTCATAATCTGGGTGAGGCGTGGTCGCGGGGCGATCTGGGAACTCAGTTGTTTAACTCTTTTATCATGGCCAGCGGAATAACCATCGGCAAGATCGTGGTCTCATTGTTCGGGGCGTTCTCCATCGTTTATTTTGATTACCGCTTGCGCACCGTTGCTTTTGCAACAGTTTTCTGCACCCTGATGCTGCCGGTTGAAGTGCGGATTCTGCCAACTTATGAAATGGCGGCGAATCTTTTCGGGCCACTCCAGGGGGTCTGGAATTTTCTGGGACTGGACAGTGTCATCAGCTGGTTTGCGGGGCACGATATTGAAGTGTCGCTGGAATTCAGTTTGCTTGATAGTTATGCCGGATTGATCCTGCCGTTGACGGCATCAGCAACCTGTACCTTTCTGTTTCGCCAATTCTTTCTGACCATTCCAGAGGAACTCTGTGAAGCGGCCAAAATGGATGGCGCGTCCCCATGACTTTTTCTGGAAGATCCTGGTTCCTTTATCCAAGACCAATATTGCTGCACTGGTGGTTATTGAATTTGTTTATGGATGGAACCAGTATCTGTGGCCGCTGCTAATTACGACCAACCCGAAAATGACGACGGCGGTCATCGGTCTTCACCATCTGCTTCCTTCCCCGGAGGATCCCCCCGACTGGCACATTGCCATGGCCGGCGCCTGATCGTCATGTTACCGCCGGTTCTGGTTGTTCTGTTGATGCAGCGCTGGTTTGTCAAAGGTCTGGTTGAAAGGGAAAATAGGAGAGTTCATGATACAACCTGTACGGACCCATCCCCGTATTGTCGAAATGGACATTTACCGGTCTGGCTGTACCTGTGGCGGGGAGCATCCCGCTCCGCAGGTCACGCTTTACAGCGGTGTCGATGCTTGCAGGGTTATGGCGGAAGATTGCCGGGCCATTTATAAAGACAAACCTGTTTTTCTGCTTTTTGATCCGCAGACCGGTGCCGTTGCCGGAGAAGAATTATTGACACAATTGCAACGTTGCGGTGTCCGGGTTCTCCCCTGTCGACTGCCGGAAGAGCCTTTGGCTGATGATGTGACTGTTGACAGAGTTCGCGCAGCCTGTCGCTCCTGTTGTCTGGTGATCTCGGTCGGTTCGGGGACCATCAATGATCTGGGGAAATATTCTGCCTTCCACGAAAATATTGATTTCTGGAGTATGCCGACGGCCCCCTCAATGAATGGTTACACGTCAAGTATTGCAGCAATCAAGGTCAAAGGGGTTAAGCGGACTCTACCCGCAGATCCCCCGCAGCGGATATATGTTGTTCCCGAAGTTATCCAGCAGGCCCCGCTGAAACTGCGCCAGGCCGGTTTCTGCGACGTGTTGGCCAAGGTTGTTTCTGATATCGACTGGCAGTCGGAGTCGCTGTTGTTCAGTCACACTTACTGCGCTCTCCCTTCCAGTATGATGGCAGCTGTGGAGCACAGCTATTCCGATTTCCCGGAAGCGATCGGCCGTGGAGAGGAAGAGGCCGTCAACGGGCTGTTCCAGGGTTTGTTGATTTCCGGTGTGGCGATGAGTTTAGCCGGGTCCAGCGCTCCTGCCTCGGGAGGAGAGCACCTGGTTTCCCACTTCTGGGATATGCGTGAGCCGCTTACAGGTCGTGAGCCCGAGCTGCACGGTTTGCAGGTCGGACTGGGGATTATTCTGTCAACGGCCTGCTACCGGCATCTGGCCCGAATTTCGATCGACCGTTTGAGTGGCCGGGCCGAACAGGCTTTTGCTGCAACAGCCGAACAGGTTCCTGCGATCTGGGGCCGTTATGCTGCTGAAGTGGCCGGGCAGTTCGACAACAAGCTGGAAGCGCTGTTGCAGTTTGATCACCTTTTACCCGAGCATTGGGATTACTTGCAAGGCTTGTTCGGACAGGTCCGCTCTCCCGAGTATTTCTTCGATCTTTTCTCCCGTGTCGGCGCTCCTTTCAGTCTTGACGCCTTTAAGTTGAGCAGGGACGAATTTGTGCTTGCCGCGCGCAATGCCCGGGCTATTCGTGAACGGATTACCGTCCTTGATTTTGCTGCCCATGCAGGAGTTCTCGAAGCCGCCATTGAAGACACTTTGCAGTTGATTCATTGACGGGCTTAACCTTTTTCCCGCCCCTGTGATCGTTTGGATCTGATGTTCCCTTTCCTTATCCCCTGGTGAAGTCTATGAAAGAGCAGAGAGCGCAGAGTTCCAGCGGGCAGATTTTCAGGATTTTTCTACGTCTCGGCCTGACTTCCTTCGGTGGCCCGGTGGCCCATCTTGGATATTTTCGTCATGAATTTGTCGAACGGCGCCGTTGGCTCAAGGATGAGGCGTACGCTGATCTGGTTGCTCTGTGTCAGTTTTTGCCGGGCCCGGCCAGCAGTCAGGTTGGAATCGGTATCGGCTTGGCACGCGGAGGTTTGCCGGGAGCGGTTGCCGCCTGGACCGGTTTTACCCTGCCTTCGGTTATTGGTCTGGTCCTGTTTGCCTACGGGCTTGGTTTGATGGGGGATGCCGTCACCTCCGGCGGGTGGCTGGGGGGGATTGAAGATTGCGGCCGCTGCTGTCGTGGCCCAGGCTGTCTGGGGCATGGCGGATAAACTCTGTCCTGACATGGCCCGAAGAGGCCTGGCTGTGGTGACAGCCTTGATCGCCTATCTTTTCTCCGGGATTACCGGACAGTTGCTCGCTTTGGTCGTAGCTGCCGGGTGTGGGTATCTCTTTCTGACATCGCCTGAACAGCACAACGAAGCGGAAAGTCGGCTTTTCAGTGTCAATCATCGCCAGGCCGTTGGCAGTTTGGTCCTTTTTCTGGCCTTGCTGTTGTGTCTGCCGATAATCTCCACCTGGGGACATCCGGCGGCATTGTTCGACAGTTTTTACCGGGCCGGTTCGCTGGTGTTCGGCGGTGGTCATGTGGTCCTGCCGCTGTTGCAGGCGGAGGTCGTTGAGAATGGTTGGTTGGGCAAGGATCTCTTCCTTGCGGGTATGGGGCCGTACAGGCTGTGCCGGGCCATTGTTCACCTTTTCTGCTTATCTCGGTGCCGCCATGGGAAGCGGCCTGGAGCGCTGGCTCAATGCTCTGATCTGTGTTGTGGCTATCTTCTTGCCATCTTTTTTATTGGTCGTCGGTATTCTCCCCTATTGGGATCGACTGCGCAGAGTACTTTCTGTCCGCAAGGTTCTGGTCGGTGTCAATGCGGGGGTTGTCGGGCTGCTGGCTGCTGCTTTTATCGATCCGGTGTTGACCAGCGCGATCCATGGCGGGGGTGGCGCTCTTCTGGCAGTGTTTGCCTTCTGGTTACTGCAATGGAAATCCTTCCCCGCCTGGGCGGTGGTCCTGCTTTGTGGTGGCCTGGGCGGACTGTTTTCCTGAGGAGGATGGAGGGTTCGATAGTGTTCTTGTGCTGGCGTTGCGATTTTTTCGAAGGTGACAGACGGGACAATTTGCCCTGGTTCTGCTATGCTCAAGCCCTGGTGTTCTTCTGTTGGAGTTAAAATGAAAGAAATCGTCCCTGAGTGCGGTTTGCCGCGTTACTCGGTGCGGCCTTTGCCTCCGTATCGTCATCTGCCGTTTCAGAATGCGCATCCCTTTATGGATGCAGATGGGCACTCCTACGGTGAAAAATTGAATCCGCCGGAATCATTTGGCCCCGCCGATTGGCGGCATTGTGATGACTATCTCTATTGTGTCGATCTGTTCAATCATGCTTTCTGGTGGGAAGCCCATGAACGTTTCAAGCCGATCAGTATTGGAGCCGGGCGTCAGTCTGAATGTGGACTGTTTATCCAGGGGCTGATCCAGTTGGCTGCAGGTTTACTGAAATATTCCCTTGGTGAGGAAGGTCCGGCAAAGACCTTGGTGGCGATGGGGCTGGAACATCTGGCTGCTGTGGAAAAGAGCTATCTCGGGATTGATGTTCTCGCCCTGTGTGATGCCGTGGCCTATTTTCAGGAGCGGCGTGAAAAGTATCCCTGCCTGCTCCTGGATCTTGCCGATGGCGGGGACCGCTGATGCAGAAAACCCTGATCTTCTTAGGTGTTGCCATTGTCCTGATCGGAGTTCTGTGGCCTTGGCTCAGCAAGGTTCCGTTTGGCCGCTTACCGGGCGATATTATTATTGACAAACCAGGCTTTAAGGTGTTTTTCCCATCACCAGCATGCTGCTGGTCAGTGGTTTGATTTCGTTGGTGATGTGGTTTTTCGTAAATAGCCGGAGCGGGGATAGAGAGGCGCGAACGGTGGTGAAAATCTCGATGATTGTCGCCATGGCGGGAAACCGGGTCATCGGTTGTGAGGGCGGGCTGCCCTGGCGGTTGCCGAGTGACCTGCAGCGTTTTCGTGCGCTGACGATGGGACATGCCCTGCTGATGGGACGGCGGACCTATGAATCGATCGGCAGGGCGCTGGAGGGACGCAGAACCATGGTCCTGAGTCGTAACCCCGGTTTTAACGCCCCCGGCTGTGAGGTCGTGACCGATATCACAAAAGCACTTGAACTGGTGCAGGGCGAGGAAGAGTTGTTTCTCTGTGGTGGAGAGGAGCTCTACCGTCAGACGATGCATCTGGCTGAGCGGGTCTATCTGACCGAACTGGTCGATGATTTTGACGGTGATTGTTTCTTCCCGATTTTGCCGGAAGGGAAATTTCGGGAAATCAGACGTGAAAAGGTTATGGATCGTCACGATTATTATTTTTCTGTACTCGAAGTGTCGGGGGCTGCGATGGTTCCTGACGAAAATAAAGGATAGAGCATATGTTTATCAGATGTATCCTCAGTGGTTTTTTTCTGTTGTTTCTTGCGTCATGTGGCCCTCAGACTTACAACTACAGCAATGTTAATAACCCGTTGCCGCAATTGATTGTGAATGCGGATGCAACCGTCAAGGCCAAGCCTGATCTGCTGCAGATGCGGTTGGGGGTTGTGACCGAGTCGGTTGATGCTGGTTCAGCCCTGGCTGATAATAATCTGCGCATGCAGTCCTTAATGGATATGTTGGCGAAAATCGGGATTTCCCGTGATGAGCTGGCAACGGGACAGTTTCAGATCCGTCCGGAATGGAGTGTTCCGCCGCGACCGACGCCAGCCAATTGGAAGCGTGAAATTGTCGCCTATCGGGTCAGTAATGATCTGAATCTGTCAACCACCAGGGTCGATCTGGCCGGCGACCTGCTCGGTTTGGCCCAGAAGTCGGGAGCGAATCAGATCGGTGGCCTCAGCTTTGGCTTGTCAGACCGGAGACCTACCGCCGGCAAGCGATTGCTGCTGCGACTCTCAAGGCGCGTCGTAAGGCCGAAACTTTGGCCGGTGCTGCCGGTGCCCGGTTGGGACAGATCATTTCTCTATCTCTCGATTCCTATGGTGGTTATGCCGGGCCGGAACTGATGAAAATGGAACGTTCGATGGCTGTTGCCGACGCGGTTCCGGTGGCCGCGGGAAAGGTTGATGTCAAGGCGGGTGTGACGATTATTTACCGTCTGCTGGATGCTCCCGCGAGCACTCGGTGAGGTGACTATGGAGCCCGTCAATAAAGAAACAGCAGCCAGCTTTGATGTCGACCCGCAGCGCGGTTTTACCCCGCTCTGTCCAGATGAACTTCCAGTTCCGGGCGGAGACCAGATCGCCGCAGAATTGAATGCTCAGGCCGCTTTTGCCCGCCTGCGCCTGGTCAGCAAGGACTGTCACCCCGAGACCGCTCCCTGGGTGGCGCAGAATCCTGATGAAATCATGCAGCCGGTTGAGGGAGATTATCCAAATCTTGATATCAAGTGGCCGCCCCACTGTGTTGTTGGAACCGAAGGCAATCGGCTGATTCCCGGTTTGCCGGATGAAGATGCTTACGATCTTGTTATTGAGAAGGGAAGCGATCCCCTGATGCACCCCTATGGCGCTTGCTATCAGGATCTGATTGAAACCAGAAGTACCGGAGCGATTGAATGGTTGCGGAAGCAGGGGATCGATACCGTCCTGCTTGGCGGGTTGGCGACCGATTATTGTGTCAAGACGACAGGTCTTCAATTGTTGAACGCTGATTTTCGAGTCATTCTCAATCTGGCCGGGTGTCGTGGGGTGGCAAAAGAAACGAGCGCTGAAGCTCTCGCAGAACTTGAAGCCGCTGGGCGGAATTCATCTCTGACAGTCGTGAATTGGAAATTGATGCAGCCATCAATCAATCGCTGGCTGATAACCAGTCTGATGGACACCGACCTGTATAAGATCACCATGCTCCAGGCCTTTATCACGCGCCGGAGTTTCGCACCGTCGATGTCGAATGGAAATTCGCCTGCCGTGATCGAAATGGCTTCAACCTGGCTGAACTCATCCCTGATATTTTTTCCCAGCTCGAGCATCTCTGCAGTCTTTCCTTCAGCGATGAAGAGCTGGATTACCTGGCCTCTTTTCCGTTTTTCAAGCCGGATTTTATCGAGTTTCTTCGCGTATTTCGACTTGATATGCGCTTTGTGGCCGTTCAGTCTAAAGGGAACGATATCGATCTGCGTTTCCGAGGGCCGTTGATCCATGTAACCCTGTTCGAAATCTATGCTCTGGCGATTATCAGTGAATTGCATACATTGCGGCACTGCACCTGTATAGACCTGGCCGAAGGACGTAAACGTCTGAAGAAAAAGATCGACTGCTCAAGCAGCAGGGGGAACTGCCCGGCTTTACCTTTGCCGATTTCGGCACCAGGCGTCGGGCCAGTAAAGCCTGGCAGAGGGAAATTGTGCAGACGCTCAAAGCAGAGATCCCGCAGTTTTTTCAGGGACCAGTAACCTTGAATTTGCCCGTGAATTTGATCTTTTACCGATCGGGACCATGGCCCATGAATGGTTTCAGAGCTGGCAGGCGATTACCCGCTTGTCCGATGCCCAGAAGGCGGCATTGGAAGGTTGGGTACGTGAGTATCGGGGACGACTCGGGATTGCTTTGACCGATTGCTACTCGATGGATTCTTTCATGCGGGACTTTTCCGACCCTTACTTCGGCAAACTTTATGACGGTCTGCGGCATGACAGTGGATCGCCATTCGAATGGGGCGAAAAAGCCATCTCAATGTATCGGCAGATGGGGATCGATCCATTGACCAAAACCCTGGTTTTCAGCGATTCTCTAACTTTTCCTCGAATGCTTGAAATTTATCGTTATTTCAAGGATCGAACCAGGGTCTCCTTCGGTATCGGGACCAATTTGACCAATGATGCCGTCTGTCCGGCCTTGAATATGGTGATCAAACAGGTTGCTGCAGATGGGAGGCCGGTTGCCAAGATTTCTGACGAGCCCGGGAAAAGTATGTGTGAAGATCCTCATTACCTGAGTTACCTGGCATCGGTTTACGATATTGCAGACCCAACGGGACGTCGATGAAACACTTTGACCTTATTGTTGTCGGTGGTGGCCCGGCGGGAGTATTTGCCGCCGGATTTGCTGCTTCTGCCGGCAAAAAAGTCTTACTGCTGGAAAAAAATCGCCATTGCGGAGCCAAGGTCCTGATCACCGGCAAGGGGCGTTGTAATGTGACTAACCGTGAAGAGGACCCACGCCGTTTCTGTGAAAATTTCGGTCGTCAGGGCAAAAGCTTCCTGACTGCGCTTTATGCTTTTGGAGTTCAGGAGACGATCGATTTTTTCGAACATCGAGGGCTTGAGCTCAAGACCGAAAGGGGTGGGCGGGTGTTTCCGGGCCAAGGAAATGCGACAGATGTGCAGAAGGTGCTGGAGCGCTTCATGGCCGATGCAGGGGTGGTTGTGAAAACCCGTTGCACCGTTAAGGAGATGGTTCAGCTTGAAGGGCGGATCGACCGTGTGATGACCAGCCAGGGATCATTTTCTGCTGATTCCTTCGTGATTGCCACCGGGGGGCTGTCTTATCCGGAAACCGGCTGTACCGGTGATGGTTACCAGTGGGCCAAGGATGCCGGACATCGTCTGGTTCCACCTGAACCCGCACTGGTCCCGGTCGGATTGGTGGAGGACTGGACGGTTGAACTGAGTCGTTTCAACCTGAAAAATGTCCGTATCTCCCTGCTGCAGAATAACAAAAAATTGGACGAACGGTTCGGAGAGACATTCTTCACCCGCAACGGCATTGGTGGCCCGATTATTCTGGATATGAGTGCAGCGATTCGCGATGCCTTAAAACAGGGATCGGTCCAGCTTGAACTGGACATCAAGCCGGCCGTTGATGACGATCTGTTTGACAAGCGTCTGCAGCGTGAGCTGGCTGCCCCACAGTAACAGGGATTTCCGTAACGCATTGAGCGGTTTGCTGCCGAAGGATATGATCCCGCTCTTTATCCGCTTATCTGAAATTCCTGAAAATCGTAAATGCCATTCGGTGACCAAAAAGAGCGTAAGGTCCTGCTTGACCTGTTTAAGCATCTGAGGCTGCAGGTGAGTCATGTCGAGGGTTACGATAAGGCTATTGTCACATCCGGAGGTGTTTCCCTGCGCGACATTGATATGCGCACCATGCGCTCGAAGAAGATCTCCAATCTCTTTTTTGCCGGTGAAATGATCGATCTGGACGGGCCGACCGGCGGTTATAACCTGCAGGTTTGCTGGTCGACCGGTTATCTGGCAGGGGTCAGCTCAGCCGGTTGAATTTTGACGCTCATTAAAAAGTCAGTTTTTTCATCGGGAAGTAAGTGGCGCCATCCCGCTGTCCGGGATGGCGCCGATCCGTTTCCGCCGACCAGTTGTTTCCATAACTGGCCAAATGGTAACAGCAGAAAGTCTATGCTCAGATGTTCTCTGCTGGCGGTTTGAATGAAGCCCTGCTTCAGGATCGCACGTTCCAGTTCCTTCATGTGCAGGGCTCCCCAGGGAATGACCAGATTATCGTACTTTTTCAGTGCCATGGGTAAAAGCGACAGCAGGTGTCGATTGCGTTTGTCGATCAGGTCGGCCATGACCGTTTCATCAAAATCTGAACTCAAATTCTGTTCAGCCCAGCGGCTGAATTCCATGTAGCCTGCCAGTGGTTTTTCCGCACTCAGAACATTCTTGGCCAGGGCATTGAGAACTTTGATCGTCAGAGGATCAAAACGGCTTAGGTCGATGTCGGCGGGCAGCAGGTCGATACCTTGGTTGTCATTTGTGATTGAGCTGTTCAAGTCCTTCAAGCTGATCTGGCGACCTTGGAAATGAGAGCGGCGCTGAGAGGTCAGGCCAAGAATATCGGCAATCCTGACATAGCTGAACTGTTTTTTCAGCAGGCTGTCATTGTCGGTGACCCCTTCCATGAGAATCAAGGTCCGGTGTTGAGGCATCACAGCCATCAGGTCTGTATAATACTGAGGTCTGGCCAGATGAATCATCCCCATCAATTGAATCTGCTTGTTGTCCCGACGGTAAGTCCGTTCGATCATATAAAGGCCGTTTGGCTTAAGTTGCACAAAACCGGCACTGGCGTTTTCAATCAGGTTGCTGACCAGAGCAAAGCCCCCAGTGTCAGCAGGATTGGAAAGAGAAGGATATTGAGCAGAAGAAATTTTAACAAACGACGACCTTGAAAAGAGGGGCCCGCAAACTGCTTGTCGGTCAGGAGCAGACTCTGACCGTTGATGATCTTGTTGCACTGCAGAACAATCAGGGCGAGGATCAGCTGGGCAGCAGACGTATAGAAAAGGTAGTGGGGGCCGAAAACATTTTCAAGCGGCCAGAAATCAAGTACCCTCCAAAGAAGCCAGATCTGGAGCGGCAACAGGATCAGTGCAGGCAGATGACGATTAAAACCGTAACCGAGATAGAGGAGCGTGACACATAAGCCACAGGCACTCCAGATCAATTGAGTCAAAAGCAGCGGAAATGTGAACGCCGTGAAGGTCTGCAGCAGCCCCGCGGCCAAGGGAATAACTGCCGTCAGAAGAAATAAAATCAGGAAGAGATTCGCTGTCTTTTTCATTTGGTTCCTTGAATGGTTGTGAATGCGTTGACGCTGGCTAGACAATCATTGTGTCTGTTGTGTTGAAAGTCAATTATCTTGTTTGGAGCTGTTGCGTTCGTTGATTGTGTCGATATGCTATTATAAACGGAAAAAGAGGGAGGATTTATGAAGTTATTCGTCAAATTATTCGCTGTGCTTGTGCTGATTGTTGCAATCGCTTTCGCCGGAGCTTTTTTTCTACGTGGATGCGATTGGCAAGAAAGCCATTGAGCAAGGCGGTGAAATGGCATTGGGAGTTCCGACAAGCCTGGATGATTTACATATCTCACTGCTCGGTGGAGAGGCCGAATTGAACGGGTTGAAAATTGCGAACCCCTCTGGATTTTCCGCCCCCGTCTTTATGGGATTGGAGCAGGGGGCTGTTGCAATATCCCTCAGCTCGCTGATGATGATACGGTCAAGATCCCTCATGTCCGCCTGAGTGGGATCAGGGTCAATCTGGAACAGAGCGGCAAGAAAAACAATGTCGAGCCGATTTTGGCCCGAACCAGAAGCATGGCTGGTCAAAAGAGTTCGGCAGCCCCTGAACCGGCAGCGGAGGGTGGGGGGAAAAAGTTCATCATTGAATACTTTTCTCTCGACGATGTTCAGGTTAATGCCAACCTTGAGTTGTTGGGACGGTCATCAAAGGTAAATCTTGTTCTGCCAAAAATAGAAATGCGCAATCTCGGGGCCAAAGAACAGGGGTTGCCGATGCCCGAACTGGTCCAGAAAGTTGTTCAAGCTGTCCTCAGTACCGTTCAGAGCAGCTCTGCGCAACTGTCTCCCGACCTGGCCAAACTGCTGGCCGGGGAACTGGGCGATCTGGAAGGGATAAAAACTCAGGTGATCGGCAAGGCCAAGGCTGAGGTCGAAAAGAAAATTGAAGGGGTAAAGCAGCAGGTTCAGGATAAACTCAAGACTGGCATGCCTAAGACCCCTCTGACCGAAGAAGCCGGTAAGGCGGCTGAGGAAAGGCCGGGACTCTTTTAAAGGGGATTCTCGGAGGGGATAAGGAGTAGGACCAGGTCAGTTGAAAAATAAGATGTTGAGGCATGGCACAGGATTAAGTGCCATGCCTTTTTACTCACTGAAATTAAATCATCATGATTTGTGCTATAAATATATTATTTGCTTTTATGGATTGTTCTTTTTGTTTGTGGGGTTACTGTCGATGTCTACCCAAATCGGAGTGGGGCTGAGCTTGTTGGCCGATTCTTGCCAAGCAGCTTCAGGTGCTGTCAATAGCGCGCTTGCAGGTGTTCAAAACAGTAAAGACAGCTTGGTTTTAGTCTTTTCAACACAAGCTTATGAACATGAAGTTGTTCTTCAGGTCATCAATGACAACATTGAAACCTGCTCTATTGTCGGTTTTACCGTTGCTGGTGTGTTTACAGGCAGGAAGGTTGCAACAGAAGGGATTATTGTCGCAGTCATTGGCAGTGAAGAGCTGGAATTTTATTGCGGCTATGAGGCAGGCCTGAGTCTTGACCAGGATGTCGCAGGGAGCAAGGTGGGGCAATTTTTCAGCAACATCCTGAGCCAGACCGGCAGGCACTCGTTGCAGTTGCTTTTTCCCGATGGATTAAACAATCGGGTCGGCAGTCTGCTGGATCTCCTTTTTCATACTCTGGGTTCTCGTACAAAATATGCCGGAGGGGTGTCTGGAAACGGTTTCTATTTCAGGGATACTCGTCAATACTTCGGGAGCCGAATCCTTAAGGATGCACTCGTGGGTGCTCTGATCATATCAGATTCTCCGATTGGTGTCTCTGTTGCTCATGGCTGGAAGCCGGTCAGCCCGCCCATGATTGTGACGCGTGCCGAAGGCAATGTGATTTATGAGCTTGACTGGGAGCCTGCTTACGATGTTTACGCCCGCTTCGCCAGGAGAGTTGACAATGTCGATGTCACTGAAGACTTGTCCCATTACTTGATGGGGCATCCTTTTGGAATTCCACAGGCAAAAGAAGAGTATGGATATATCGTCAGGGACCCGGTCGCCAAAAATGATGACGGTTCCCTTCTGTGCGTTGGAGAGATTCCGATAAATTCCGTCCTGCGTGTGTTGAGCGGTAATAAGGAAAGTCTGCTGTCTGCAGTCAAGACGGCAACCCGTGCAGCTGTCGATCAGATCGGGACTGCTGACGTTGCAGGAGTCCTGGTCTTTTCCTGTGTTTCACGCATGGCGTTTCTGCAGGATCAGTTTGCTGATGAAGCATTAGCGGTTCAGGCGATCGTAGGTGATGCTGTCCCCGTGTGCGGTTGTATGACCTTTGGTGAGATTGGTACCATCGATGAGGCCCCCCTGAATTCCATAACAAAGCTGTTGTGGTCTGCGTGTTTCCCGGGAGGGCAGAAAGAGAACACCATGACACTCTCTCATGAAGCAGAGCTCGATCGGAAATTGCGTGATCTTTCAGTCATGTATGAGTTGACGTCTTCCATCGGAACATCTCTCGATCTGCAGAGAGAACTTGATCATTTCCTGCAGAAACTGTTGAAACGGTTTGGTTTCTCGCTGGGAAGTATCCTGTTCAAGTCGGAGGAAGATGGACTGTTTTATGTTGCCTCTTCAAGGGGACATCTGTGCTCAAAAAAATTGTCGGACACAAATGCCGGGCTGATCAGCACAGCATGGAGACCGTTTTCAGGACAAAAAAACCGTTGTTACACAGCCGGATGAGCGATGACCAGAAGGCCATGTGCCTGGTGCCGGAGATCTGGAAACGAGCAAAGACATTGGCATATCTGCCCATCGTTTTTGAAGGGGAGGTTATCGGTCTGTTAAAATTATTTTCATTCTCAGATAAAGAAATGTCGGAGAAAGTGATCCGTATGATAACTCCACTGGCGGATCGTCTGGGGACAGTGGTCAGTCATATCCTCATGTTGAATCGACTGCGTGATACCGAAAAAAGGCTGCGGGAAGAAAAAGATTTCACCGAAACGGCGTTCAATTCACTGACTGATCTTTTTGTTGTTATCGACCCCAAGACAAGGAAACTGATCCGCTGGAACCGGCAGGTTAACAGAGTGACCGGTTTGTCGAACGACGAGCTGGCAAACGGCGATTTTTCAATACCGATTCCGATGTTGTCCTGGACCATCAGCTGGATGAGCTTCTGGCCCAAGATAAAGAATTCTACGGTCCCAGTGAAAGTCTTCTGAAAACCAAAATGGAGAGATTATCCCGATTGAGGTTTCGGCATCGCGCTTTACCGATGAGAATCATGAGCGGGATTATATCACGGCAATGGGGCGCGACATCAGAGATCGGAAAAAGTAGAAAGCGAAAAGAGAGAGCTGGAGGAACAGCTTCATCAGAAATACAAGATGGAAGCCGTGGGGCTGATGGCTGGAGGAATTGCTCACAATTTCAACAACAGTCTGGCGATTGTTCTCGGCAACCTCGAATTGGTTCAGAGAAAGGCCGACCAGCCCGATACGGTCAGGCGTTACGCCAGAAACGCCCAGACGGCGGTATTGAGAGCACGCGATCTCGTGAATCAGATCCTGACCTACAGTCGTAAGGGCGAGCAGGCCCAGAAACCGATCAAATTTTCTGCTGTCATGAACGAGACCCTCCAGCTGCTCCACTCAACAGCGCCGACAACGATTGAACTGAACAGCCGAATTGATCCGGCATGTGCCGACGCGATCGTTAGAGCGGATCCGAGCAGAATCCAGGAAGTTTTGCTGAATCTCTATACAAATGCTTTACATGCCCTGAATGAGGAAGGTGAGATCGTCTTTTCTCTGGCTGCCGTGACCCTTGCTCAAGAGGATATTCCTGTCTCCTGCAATTGCCTGCCTGGACGTTACGCCCGCCTTGGTGTGCAGGACAATGGCTGCGGTATGAACCCGGAAATACTTAATCGCATCTTTGATCCATTCTTTTCCACCAAGGAGGAACATCAGGGGACGGGAATGGGACTTGCCACTGTTCAGGGGATCGTCAATCAGCACAATGGTTTCATTCAGGTTGCCAGTGTCCCTGATCGGGGGACACTCTTTTCCCTTTTCTTCCCCGTCATTCTAGATGAGCCTGAATCGACTGCGGCAGATGAGGCTGCCGCCCCGGAGGGTCTGAGAACATTCTTTATGTCGATGATGAGCCGATGGTTGCGGAACTTGCCAGAGACATGCTGTGTGGTCTGGGTTATCAGGTGACGATTGTTTTTTGTGCCCGGGATGCCCTGGCCCTGGTCAAGGAGCAGCCAAATCATTTTGATCTGGTGATGACGGATCAGACCATGCCGGGGATGACCGGATTGGAATTGAGCCATTCTCTTGCCCGTATCGATGAGACGCTGCCGATTGTGTTGTGTACAGGCTATAGTTCGAAAGTATCTCAACAGAATATTGGCCAAGACGGGATCAGAGCGATTTGCACCAAACCTTTGAAACTCTCCGAGCTGGCGAATATTGTCAGAAAAGCCATTGATGGTGACTGAGCTGCCCCGTGGCTCTGTGTTCCCCATAAATCTTACACTCAGTCTTGACATGACGTGATGCCCTTAATTAGTATTGAAAACTAATTTCAACTATGGGAGTTAAATAAATGGCAAGATTTAGTGGACCGAAGGGAAAGCTGGTGCGGCGCTTCGGGGTCAATATTTTTGAAAATCCAAAATATGATCGTTTGTTGGAACGCAAGAATCACCCGCCGGGCCAGCATGGTGAAAAGCAACAACGGCGAAAAGTTTCGGAGTACGGGCTGCAGTTGATCGAAAAGCAGAAACTGAAATACAGCTATGGACTGCTGGAGAAACAGTTCAGAAATACCTTCAAACGGGCGGCTCGCAAACAGGGTGTGACCGGAGACAACCTGCTGCAACTGCTGGAGACGCGTTTGGATAATGCCGTCTTTCGGGCTGGACTTGCAACAACCAGGATGCAGGCCCGTCAGTTGATCAATCATGGTCACTTAAGGGTCAATGGCAGGCGTGTTAACATCCCTTCCTATCAATTAAAGCGAGGCGATGTTATCAGTGTAAACGGTCGCGACAGTTCACGTTCTCTGGTTGCGAGTCATATGGAGCAGAGCCCGGTCTTTCAACGGCCTGACTGGTTGTCTACCGATGCGGAGAACTTGACAGTCAATGTTCTGCACCTGCCGGGCGGGGAAGGTATCCAAGCAAACATCGATGCTCAATTGATTGTCGAGCTTTATTCCAAATAATCGGTCGTGGCTTTGTTGATAGCTTTTGATCGCCCCCGGCCCTACGCCTTGTTGTCAGAGGCGGTTGTAGCCGTTCAATGCCGCGACCCGGTAGGCTTCGGCCATGGTCGGGTAATTGAATGTTGTGTTGATAAAATACTCGACATTGTTATACGGAGCAGGTTGGGCCATGATCGCCTGACCGATATGAAGTATCTCCGCCGCATTGTGACCGAAACAATGAATGCCGAGAATTTCCAATGTGTCTCGATGGAACAACAGCTTGAGCATTCCCGCCTTGTGACCGGTAATCTGGCCGCGGGCCAGATTGCGGAAAAATGAGTGTCCGACCTCGTAGGGATACGTTGTTCCGTCAACTCTTGTTCCGTTCCGCCCAGGCAACTGATTTCCGGAGTGGTGTAAATACCGGTCGGAATATCCCGGACGAGGTGCATGTTGCATTCCCCTTCGATGATATGAGTACCAGCAAAGCGTCCCTGGTCATAGGCGGCACTGGCCAGATTGGGAAAACCGACAATATCTCCAACAGCGTAAATGTTCGGGAGGTTGGTCTGATAGGCGTCGTTGACTTTAATGTTGCCGCGGTGGTCGATATCAATCCCCAGTTTTTCCAATCCCAGATCCGTCGAATTACCGGAACGACCGTTCGCCCAGAGCAGCATGTCCGATTTTATGACTTTGCCTGTTTTAAGTTTCAGGACGACACCATCAGCAGTACTTTCCACCGACTCATATTCTTCGTTCTGGCGGATCAGGATCCCCTGCTCATCGCGCATATGATAACTGAGCGCGTTACTGATTTCTTCATCCAGGTATTCGAGCAGTCGAGCCCGGGTATTGACGAGATTGACTTTGACGCCAAGATCTTTGAAGGCCGATGCATACTCGCAACCGATGACTCCGGCTCCATAGACGGTTAAGGTCGCTGGCAGATCGTCCATCATCAGGATGGTGTCGCTGTCGACAATACGACGATCATCGAAATATATATCATCCGGGTGGTAAGGGTGAGAACCTGTGGCAATTACAAAATTATTAGCGTGGTAGAGCCTGGTCAGGCCTTCAGAATTGGTGACTTTCAACGTGTTTTCATCGATGAAGCAAGCATGCCCTTCGATGACGGTGATATCATTACGTTCGTAAAAGCCCTCGCGGTCGCGAACCTGTTGATCAACGACATCCTCAACTGTTTTCAACAGCATCTCACTGGTGATTTTTGGGTTGATTAAATGCCTGAAAAAACGACTTTTTTTCTCGCTTGAAAATTGTCTGACCACATGGATGAGGGCTTTGCTGGGGATTGTTCCCCAGTGGGTGCACCCCCCTCCAACCAGTGAATGCTTTTCGATCACCGCAACCGATTGTCCTGCCTTGGCCAGTTTGATCGATGCTCCTTCCCCTCCAGGGCCGCTACCGATGACAATTGCATCAAAGTGAGATTGTTCTTCCATCTGAATTCCTTTTGGCTGGTCGTTGTCAGAAGTTAGCTTGTATCGTGGAATCGCGTTAAACATTGTATCTTATTTGACGCCTCCGGGGGTAGCCGTTGACGAATATTGAGGAAAAAACGTTTCAGTTCACAGGAGCTGGTCATTGCCAGCGGCTTTTCTGCCAGTGATGACGTCAAGGCCCCATTGCAACCGGGAGCCGACGGCTTTATCAAAAAACCGTACTCCTCATCATGAGCTGGGGAGGTTGGACAGGGCCGTTTTGATAAAAATCATGACTGGCTTCTTTTTATCTTCTACGCCTTTTGCTCGAAACGATTTTCTTTGTCTGCCTCCTTGTTGTCTCTACGATAGTCTTTTCCCCACTGATACATCATCTGTAGAATAGGAACAACACTCTGCCCCAACTCGGTCAGGGAGTATTCGACCCGCGGCGGTACTTCGGCATAGACTTTCCGGTCGATCAGTCCGTCCCTCTCCAGTTCTCGGAGTTGCTGAGTCAGCATTTTCTGGGTAACCTTGAACAGACGGCGTTGGAGCTGGCTGAAGCGTAATGTTTTATAGCTCAAATGCCACAGAACCAGAGATTTCCATTTACCACCGATAATATCGAGCGTTGTTGAAACGTGGCAACGATAAGTGCAATCATCTTCCATCGATAATCTCCAATAGTATCTTTTAGGGTACTACCCTACTTAAAAGTGGGTACTTGTTTAAAGTGGATATACCCTTTATTTTGTAATCCATAACAGTAAAATGTCAAACTGAACTTTTTAAGGAGGCTCTATGTCGACTGAATTTAAAGCATTGCTGGTTGAGCAAGTGGAAAAAAAGGTTTTCGACCGTTCAATTGTAACCCGTTCTCTGGATGATCTCCCCGAAGGAGAGCTGGTCGTTAAGGTTCATTACTCATCGCTTAATTTTAAAGATGCTCTGTCTGCTGTCGGCAATCCGGGCGTGACCCGCAACTTTCCGCATACCCCTGGAATTGATGCCGCCGGTGAGGTTGTCTCCTGTGTTGATGGATCTTTTCAGCCTGGCGATCCAGTGATCGTGACCAGCTATGATCTGGGTATGGAAACCGATGGTGGTTTCGGTCAGCTGATTCGGGTGCCGAGCAAATGGGCGATTAAACTGCCTGAAGGGCTGAGTTTGAAAGAGAGCATGATGCTGGGGACCGCCGGTTTGACCGCGGCGTTATCTGTTCTGGAGCTGGTGGAAAACGGTGTGGAGCCCGACAACGGTCCTGTCCTGGTCACCGGGGCCACCGGGGGGGTCGGCAGTCTGGCTGTGGCCATACTGGCCAAAATCGGTTTCAAGGTGACCGCCGTGACCGGAAAGATGGATGAAGCCCCTTATCTTGAAAGCATTGGTGCCGATCGTGTCATCGATCGTGAGACCTTGCTGGCCGGCAACGAGAGGCCGATGTTGAAACCGCCTGGGCTGGAGCTGTCGATTGCGTTGGTGGCGATATGCTTGCTGCAGCACTCAAGTCAACCAAGTATGACGGTGTTGTTACCTGTTGTGGCCTGGTTGCCTCGGCCGACCTGAAAGTCAGTGTGTTTCCTTTCATTCTGCGCGGTGTGCGTTTGATCGGTATCGATTCAGCCGAGTGCTCAATGGAGCGCAGGACCAAGGCCTGGCAGAATCTGGCAAGTGAATGGACGCTGGATGGACTCAGTGGAATGGTCGACGAAGTTACCTTGACGGGTTGGAAGCAAAAATCCAGTTGATTCTCAAAGGCGGGCTGAAGCGCCGGGCATTGGTGAACCTGCTCGATAGCTGATTTTGCTCAGCGACCTGATACCTGTATTAAGCTTGATGCGGCCGGGATGTTTCCCGGCCGTTGTTGTTTTTGCTGAAAAATTGTAGGATCATCCGATGCTTAACTGGTTTGATACCCATATTCATCTGTTTGCACCTGAGTGGCAGCAGTCTCCCCGGCAATTACATCAGCTGTCTGTAAAGGCCGGGATAAAAAATGCTGATGCCGGGGGTGCGTGTCGCCGACTGGCCGCAGCTGTTAGCACTTGCACGGCAATTGCCGGGCGTGTATCTTGCTCCAGGATTGCATCCGGTTTATGCCGGGCAGTGGGATAGCGACGCTGAGATGCAACTGCTGAATTTGGCTGCCGATCCTGATGTTGTCGCGATCGGTGAAATCGGCCTGGATGGCGTGTCTGGCCCAGATCACATCATCCAGGAGCAGGTGTTTCGGGCGCAACTGGCTATTGCCGTTGAGACCGGGCTGCCAGTGTTGATCCATAGCCGTAAAGCAACCGGACATGTGGTTAATATCTTGCGTGAACGGCAAATTGGCGCAAAGGTCGGCGGAGTCTGGCATGGTTTTTCCGGTAGTGTTCAGATTGCCCGGGAATTGGTTGCCATGGGCTTCAAGATCGGGGTCGGACCGATTCTCTTGCGCGACTCAGCCCGTAAGCTGCCCCAGATTGTTTGCGAGTTAGGTGACCAGGATCTGGTTTTGGAAACGGATGCTCCCGATATGATTGACAGTCCCGTCGGTCTGATCGATGTGGCAACCCGGCTGGCAGAACTTAAGGGGTGGAGCTTGGAAGAGACTGCGCAGCTCACCACGGCCAACTCGATCTCTCTTTTGGAAAAGGCAAATAGCTTAAGTGGACAGGTTTGATCGTTTTGAATTACTGGTGGGGCCGATTCGCTTGCGCGTTTAAAGCGGACCCGTATTGCCGTCTTTGGTGTCGGTGGTGTCGGCAGCTATGCCGTTGAAGCCTGGTTCGTGCGGGTGTCGGTCACTTGACCCTGGTCGATTTCGACCGGGTCTGTATAACCAATATCAACCGCCAGATTCAGGCCGTTGAAGAAACAGTCGGGCGTTCAAAGGTTGGGGTCATCGCTGAGCGCTGTCGTTCCATCAACCCGGATATCGAGATCAGCGCCCGGGATGCTCTCTATAATGCTGAAACGGCTGCAGAGCTTTTGGCCGAAGAGTATGATTACGTCCTTGATTGTATCGATATGATCAGTTCAAAGTTGCTCCTGATTCAGCAGTGTCACGAGAGAGCTCTTCCGATTATTTCGTCGATGGGGGCAGCCAATAAGCTGGACCCTGCTCAAATTCGTGTAGCCGATATCTCAGCCACAAAGAAGTGCCGTCTGGCCCGGACCATGCGTAAGGAACTGCGCAAGAGAGGGATTGAACAGGGAGTTGATGTCGTTTTCTCGACAGAAGAATTCCGCCCCTGAAAAAATTGACGAGGACAGGCGCAAACAGATTTTAGGGAGTTGCTCATATATTCCGCCGATATTCGGCCTGACAATGGCTGGAACCGTTATCCGTAAATTAATTGGAGGGTAGTTGATGGATGCTTATTTCTGGCAGTTACCGCTTTTGTTCGCTGTTGGCATTGTTGCCGGAATCCTTAACGTACTAGCCGGGGGCGGGTCCTTGCTGACCCTGCCGCTGCTGATTTTTATGGGTCTGTCGGGGGCTGTTGCCAACGGGACCAACCGGATAGCCATCTTCTGTCAGAATATCTTGCCATCCGCGGCTTTCGCAAGCGTGGGGTCATGCCCCTGGAGCTGGTTCTGCTCTGTACGCCACCCGCCCTGATCGGCAGTTGGGTCGGTGCCAGCCTGGCCGTGAATATGGATGATCAGCTGTTTAAACGGCTGCTGGCTTTTATTATGATCGGTGTGCTGATTTTCACCGCAGTTGATCCGATGAAGCGCTTTCGTGCCGAGGATGTGACTCTCGGTTTGTGGCGCAAAGCGGCCATTGTTATTTCCTTTTTTGTTGTCGGTATCTATGGCGGTTTTGTCCAAGCCGGCGTCGGTTTTATTATTATTACTACCCTGCTGGCCCATGGCCTCGACCTGGTCAGGATCAATGCCATTAAAGTATTTGTTATTTTTGCTTACACCTTTATTGCCCTGGGGGTCTTCATTTACCATGGTCAGGTCGATTACTCCCTCGGGATCGCCCTTGCCGTCGGAAATTCAGTTGGTGGAGTGCTTGGTGCCAAGCTGGCGGTCGATAAGGGACATGACTGGATTAAGAAAGTTGTCACCGCGACAGTTCTGGTTTTTGCCCTGAAACTGTTGTTTTTCCCGTAGATCGCTAATCACGATTGTTGACTGTAAAACTGGTAAAGAGTTAATATGAGTGGAGCCTTCCTTTTTGTGGAGGGCCTTTCTTATATGGGCATTTTGTAAATGGAGCAGGATCGATCTGCCGGAGAAAGACTATGGCTTTAAAGAAAATTTTGCACTACCCGGAACCACTACTCAAGCAGAAGTCGCAACCTGTGACTGAATTTAACGCCGAACTGAAACAGTTGGCCGATGATATGGTCGAGACCATGTATGATGCGCCGGGGGTTGGTCTGGCTGCCCCCAGGTTGGAGAATTGAAGCGCCTGATCATTCTCGACTGCTCGGCCAAAGACGAGCCGAATGATCTGATCGTTGCCGTCAACCCCGAAATCGTTGCTGGTGAAGGCGAGTCGATGGAGGAGGAGGGCTGTCTCTCTGTTCCTGGTTTCTGGGCCAGCGTCAAACGTTACAGCAAGGCGACCATGCGCTATCAGGATGTCGAAGGAAATCACTGCGAGCGGACCGGAGAGGGCCTTCTTGCCGTTTGCATGCAGCATGAAATCGACCATCTGAATGGTGTTCTCTTTGTTGATCGCCTGTCGCCGCTTAAGCGGTCGATGTTTAAGAAAAAATATATGAAAATGATGAAAGAGCAGGAAGCGCAGAATGAAGCCTGAGACACTACGTACCGTTTTTATGGGGACACCGGAATTTGCCGTACCAACTCTGAAGGGGTTATTGGCTGCCGGTGTTAATCTTGTCGGAGTCTACACCCAACCGGACCGTCCCAAGGGTCGAGGCAAAAAAATGACCGCTTCGCCGGTTAAGCATCTGGCCCTCGAAGAGGGGCTGCCGGTATTCCAGCCGCAGAAAATGCGTGATCCGGAAGCTGTGGAAGAACTTAGGTCTCTGCGGCCTGATCTGATTGTCGTTGTCGCTTATGGCCAGATTCTGCCCAAGGCGGTGCTCGATATACCGACTTATCACTGTATCAATGTCCATGCTTCTCTGTTGCCCAAGTATCGCGGTGCCGCTCCGATCAACAAATGCATAGTCGACGGTGAAACGGAGACCGGTGTGACGACGATGCTGATGGATGTTGGTCTCGATACCGGCGACATGCTGGTCAAGAAGAGCTTGCCGATCGGCGCAAATGAGACAGCCGGGCAGCTGCATGACCGCTTGTCCCTGCTCGGTTGTAAGGCGATGGAAGAGACATTGACTATGCTTTGCGATGGAACTTTGAAGGCCGAAAAGCAGGATGACGCACAAAGCAGCTATGCGTCGATGATGAAAAAAGAGGATGGTCAGATCGACTGGCAGCTGTCGGCCAGAGATATCCATAATCAAGTCCGCGGACTCGACCCCTGGCCCGGTGCCTACACCTATCTTGATGGCGAAGTGCTGAAAATCGCTTCGACGATGGTTGAGGAAGAGCTCTCCGGAAAGCCGGGAGAAATTCTTTCTGCCGATAAAACCGGAGTCAGAATCGCCTGTGGGCAGGGCTGCCTGGTGATTGGAGAATTGCAGTTGCCGGGGAAGAAGCGTCTGTCAGCGATGAATTTTTTAAGCGGGAAACCGCTGTTTACGGGAACCTGCTTACCATCCTGACAGTTTCAGGGAGGGAGCTGGCTCTGGCTGTTGTAATATGTTTTCTCCCATTTAAACCGAAAAAAGGATGATAGGAATAAGACGATGAACACAATGCGTACCGTTATGTTGATGACGTTGCTGACTTTGGTGTTGGTTGGTGCCGGTGGCGCACTTGGCGGTCAGGGGGGCGCTCTCTTTGCCCTGGTGATGGCCGGAGTGATGAACCTTGGCAGTTACTGGTTTTCTGACAAGATTGTGGTCAAAATGTATCGCGGTCAGGAAACCCGGAGCGGCGTGCTGTACGACGTGGTCAGGGAGCTCTGTCAGCACAACAACCTGACCATGCCAAAGGTTTATCTGCTGCCTCAGCAGACCCCCAATGCCTTTGCCACTGGACGTAACCCTCAGCATGCTGTCGTGGCTGCTACCGAGGGGATCATGCAGATTTTAAGTCGTGACGAGCTGAAGGGGGTTATGGCTCACGAATTGGCCCATGTGCAGAACCGAGATATCCTGATCGGTTCAATCGCCGCAACCTTTGCTGGAGCGATCAGCTACGTGGCTCATATGGCCCAGTGGGCGATGATTTTGGGGCCGCGACGATGAAGATAATAATCCCATTGCTATGATCGCAATGATGATTCTGGCACCGATCGCCGCCATGCTGGTGCAGATGGCAATTTCGCGCTCACGTGAGTATGGTGCTGACGCCAAAGGGGCGAAATACTGTGGAAATCCTCATTACCTGTCCAGCGCTCTGCGCAAACTGGAAACGTCGAACCAGCGCATGCCGATGCAGAAGGTTAATGAGGCGACGGCCCACATGTTTATCGTCAATCCACTCAAGGCAGGCGGAATGCGGGCTCTGTTCTCTACCCACCCGCCGATGGATGAACGTATCCGTCGGTTGGAAGAAATGCGTTATTAATTGGCTACTTTATTACCTGACAATCCCCGTCGTATTGCTTTTGATATTCTGCTGAGAGTTGCTGATGGTGCCTATTCCGATATGGTGCTGGATGCCGCTCTGAAGCGTTCTACCCTGGATCAACGCGATAAGCGTTTGGTGACCGAACTGGTCTACGGCGTTTGCGGCTGTGTGGAAAATCGATTTTGCCTGGAGCAATTCTGCGATCGACCGCTTCACAGAATACAGGCCGATATCCTCTGGTTGCTGCGCCTCGGCGCCTATCAGCTGCTGGAGCTGGAGCGTGTCCCTGCCCACGCAGCGGTTGATTCAAGTGTTAACCTGGCGCGCGAACTGGAGCATGATAAGGCGACCGGCTTCATCAACGGGGTGCTGCGTTCCCTGAATCGTGGTCAGGATCAGATTCCCTGGCCCGAGCCCGCTCAAATCAGACCCTATCTGCAACATGTCTGCAGTCTGCCGGTCTGGCTGGCCAAGGAGATCATGCGCCGGTTGCCGAATGATGAAGCACGCGCTATGGCTGAAATCTTTGCCGTCGCCGCGCCGGTTTCTCTGCGGGTCAACAGTTTGAAGACCGATCCTGAGAACTATCTTGCCGCTTTGGAAGCGGCAGGCTATGAAGCCCATCGTGGCCATGTCGTTCCGGAAGCGATCATTATCGACAAGCGTGGGGATGGACCCTTGCCGGGTGACGAGGAAGGGCTCTATCAGGTTCAGGATGAAGCCAGCATGCTTATGGCCCATCTGTTGGATGTTCAACGGGGGCACAGGGTTCTTGACGCCTGTGCCGCCCCCGGCGGCAAGACAACTCACATGGCTGCTCTGACGAGTAACGGGGCGGATATTCTCGCTTTCGACAAGTATGCGCAGCGGGTTGAGTTGATTGAGCAGGGGAGCAAGCGCCTGGGTTGCCAGAATATAAGCGCCCGGCAGTGGGATTTGGAAGAGCGGCCCGATTTTCTCGAAGTCGAAAGTTTCGATCGTATTCTGCTTGATGCTCCCTGCAGCGGGCTCGGTGTTTTACGCCGTAATCCCGAGGGCGTTGGAATAAAAGCCGCAGCAACCTCAAGCAACTGGCCGAACTTCAGAAACGGATTCTCAATAATATCGCCGGTCTGGTCAAGCCGGGCGGAAAACTGCTTTATTCCGTCTGCACGTTCAGCCAGCAGGAAACGGACGATGTGGTCAGCGCCTTTTTGGAGTCGCATCCCCGGTTTGAACTGGAAGATCTGAGGCAGCAGATGCCCCGGGATTGGGCCGATCTGTTCACCGCTGATGGCGCTTTGCGCAGTTACCCTCATCGCCATGGTGGAATGGATGCTTTTTTTGCTGTGCGCTTCCGTCATCGCGAATAGTTTTATTGAATTTAACAGGAATAATCTGGATCAGTGGAGACTGACTCACAACCCTTCAGGATAGAATCATGATTAAGATAGCCCCATCGATATTGTCCGCTGACTTTGCCCGTCTGGGTGAAGAAATCAAAGCGATTGAGCAGGCTGGTGCCGACTATGTCCACGTTGATGTCATGGATGGCCATTTTGTTCCCAACATCACTATCGGCCCGCTGGTTGTTGATGCTGTGCGGCCAGTGACCCGTCTGCCACTCGATGTTCACCTGATGATTGAAAATCCGGATGACTATATTCCGGCTTTTGCCGAGGCGGGAGCCGACATCATTGTTGTTCATGCCGAAGCGGTTAAACATTTGCACCGGACCGTACAATTGATTAAATCATTGGGCAAGAAGGCGGGGGTGTCCCTCAACCCGGCAACCTCATTGTCGACCCTCGATATGATTCTTCCGGAACTTGATCTGGTCCTGCTGATGACGGTAAACCCTGGCTTTGGCGGCCAGTCATTTATCGACAGTTGTCTGGATAAAATCAGCGAACTGCGCCAGCGCATCAGTCGTCTTGGATTGCCGATCGAGTTGGAAGTTGATGGCGGCGTCAAGGTCGACAATATTGAAAAATAGCAGCCGCTGGTGCTGATGTTTTTGTGGCCGGAAGCGCAGTCTTTGGTTCCGAAGATTATCAGGCAACGATCAGTCGCCTGAAAAAGAACGCAGGTGCGGGGCGATCAAGGGTGTAATAGGCCTCAGGAAAGGGTTTTATGAGACGCTGTTTGATTCTTTTTGTTCTTCTTGTTTTGGCTCTCTCGGCATGCCTGGGACTGACCGATAGCGGAATCGGGTTGCCGAAGACCAGTGAGGGTTTCGGCGAATCGATGCGCTGGAAAGATTTTCAGACTGCTTCGATCTACATGAAAGCCGATGTGCGTGATCGTTTTCTCGAGCAATTTGTCGAGGACGAAGATCTGTTCATTGTTGAAAGTCGCGTTGTTAAGGTCGATTTACACGAAGAAGAGGGGCGGGCCGATGTAGTTTATCAGATGCAATATTATCGCCTGCCTTCCAGCGCTATTAAGAAATGGAACTGGACTCAGCACTGGACCCTTGAACGTGGCAAGGCGACAAAGCCGGGTGTCTGGCTGATCGAAAATGAACCACCGCAACTTCCCTGGAGCGAGTAAAGTGGTCGAGAACCTGTGAATCTAACAAACTGTTTTTTCTTGTCTTTATGGCCTTCCAATCAGGGGGGCATCACTAAAAAATAGCCTTGATTTAAAACCGTTGTTTATGGTATCTACCTGCATACTGTATACGATCTTAAGCAATGAAAACCGCCAGTACAGCTGGTGATTCTCCCCGTTTGCGGGATTTTCGACCTTCCTTTTGGGAAGGTCGAAGCAGGTCAAGGAGGCCGGTTTGTCACAGGTTGCTTTTTCCAGTTGGGGAAGACAGGTAGTCGATAATCGGAAGGGTGGCGATGAAGAAGTGGATGTCGCCAAAAAGAAACTTCCGGTTACCTTTGATGGTGAAAAACAGATCGCCGCTTTTATGGGCTGGGATGGTCTGATTCTTAACGACCCTAATGTCGATGTTGTCGCAATGGCGGCAGAATATGCCAAGCGCGTTCAAGAGGATTTCTGTTGTGCCAAATGCTCTCCCGGTAAAAAGGGGACCAGGGTCATGCAGGATACTCTGGCTCGTATTGTTGCCGGTGAAGGTGAAGAGAGCGATCTGGATACGATCGAGAATATCGCCGATCTGCTGCAGAACTGTAAATGTACGCTCTGTATGACCTCGGCCGTACCGATTGCCGATACGGTCAAGCATTTCCGGGATGATTATCTTGACTATATCAACGGCAAGAATGTGACCAAGAAGGCCGTTGATTACAAGGTCAAAATGACCGCCCCCTGTCAGGATAAATGTCCCGCCCATATCGATATCCCCGCCTATATCGAAGCGATCAAGGACCGGCGTTTTGACGAGTCCTTAAGTATTATTCGCGAAAGTATGCCGCTGCCGGCTGTTTGTGGTCGTGTCTGCCCACATCCTTGTGAAACCGCCTGTCGCCGGGCTAATGTTGATGACCCGATCAATATCATGGTACTCAAGCGAACCGCGTCCGATTATGAATGGCAACATAATCACCAGCCGCCAATGCAGCCAAAACCGAAAAAAGACAAGGATGTCGCCATTGTCGGAGCCGGCCCGGCTGGTCTTGCGGCTGCCTACTATCTGGCTCTCGAAGGTTATCCCTGCACCATCTACGAAGCCCTGCCGGAAGGTTTTGGCGGTGGTATGATTGCTGTCGGTATTCCTGCCTACCGGATGCCGCGTCATATCCTTCAGCGTGATATCGATATTATCTGTGCCATGGGTGTCAATATTGTCTATGACACCAAGGTCGGTGTTGACATCAGCCTGATGGAGCTGAAAGAGAAGCATGATGCCGTGTTGCTGGCTCCCGGTGCTCACAAATCGAAGCCGATGGGTGTCGAAGGTGAGGATGAAGGCTACAACGGTTTCCTCGCTGGCGGTATCGAGTTTCTGCGCGATGCCTATATGGGCAAACCGACCGGAATGGGTAAGAAGGTCTGCGTGGTCGGGGGTGGTAACACAGCTATTGACTGTGTCCGGGTGGCCTTGCGTGAAGGGGCCGAAGATTCAATTCTGCTCTATCGCCGAACCCGGAATGAGATGCCTGCCGATGTGTGGGAGATCGATGGAGCGGACGAGGAGGGTGTTCAGTTTGAATTCCTGGTTCTGCCGAAAAAGATCATTGTTGATGACAATCGCCAGGTCACCGGTGTCGAATGTGTCCGTATGGAACTGGGGGAGCCCGATGATTCAGGCCGCCGTCGGCCACAACCGGTTGAAGGCAGTGAGTTTGTTGTTGAGTGCGATACCTTGATTCCGGCCATCGGTCAGGATCCTGAACTCTCTTTTATAACCGAGGAGACCGGTATCGAAATCACTCGCTGGAACACTGTGGTCACCAAGTATGTCCACTGAAAATGCCGTCGGTCGCGATCTGAACGATGATATGGGTAACCCGCTGTCGCGGATTCTGCTCACCGATATGAATGGTGTTTTGCTTCCGGCGACGCTGAGATCGGCCCGCTCACCGTTGTTGCCTGCGTCGGTAACGCCCACCGTGCAGCCAAGGTTATTCAGCGTTGGTTTGAAGAGGGTGAAGCCTATCTGACGGATGAGGATTTTCACGAAGATATCCTCAGCCACCTGGGTGTCTATGATAAAATGAGGATGTGCCGTGGCTGGATGCCGTCAAGCGTTTCGATCAGAAAGAAATTCACGGGAAAGAGCGTGCCAGCAAAGGTAATTACAATGAAGTTGAACTGGGTTTCAGCGACAGTGACGCCGTCATGGAAGCAGAGCGTTGCCTGCGTTGCTACCGAGTGTCAATGATTGCAGTGTAACGATAAGTCAACATCACAAGGCTGAACGGTCCTCGATGAGGGCCCGCGCAGAAGACAGCCGGTATTCGAGGTGAATATAATATGGTCAATCTGACGATAGATGGAAAGTCGGTCAATGCTCCCGAGGGCAGTACTATTCTTGAAGCCGCCCGCGAGGTAGGTATCCATATCCCGACTCTCTGTTGGTTGGAAAAGTATCTACGACTGGAGCCTGTCGGATCTGTGCTGTGGAGATCGAAGGTGTTGATCGCCCGATGACAGCTTGTAACACTCCGGTCAAAGAAGGGATTGTGGTCACGACCCAGTCGGAGCAACTGACCAGAATTCGCAAGCAGATCATGGAACTGATCCTGGTGAACCATCCGCTTGACTGTCCGGTCTGTGATGCTGGTGGTGAATGTGATTTGCAGAATGCCTGTTATGATCTGGATGTGACCCGACAGGAGTTTAAGGCCGAAGATGTGAATGCTGAAACCATTGATCACTGGCCCCTGATTCAGCAGGTCCCGTCACGCTGTATCATGTGCGAAAAGTGCGTCAAGGTTTGCCATGAAGTGATCGGCGCGGATGCTCTGTTTGTCAATGACAAAGGGGATCGAGCTTTTATCGATAAGAACGTTGAAAATTGCGTCTACTGCGGCAACTGTGTCGCGGTTTGTCCGACCGGAACCATGATTTCCAAACCGTTTAAATTTAAAGCCCGCCCCTGGGCACTCAGAAATGTACCTTCCGTTTGCAATTACTGTCCGAGTCAATGCCAGATTGAATTCAACGTACAGGGAGACGAGCTGTTTCGCGTGACGTCCAAGGATGGTGAAACGACAAATAATGGCAACCTTTGCATCAGTGGCTTTTTCGGTTACGGTTATGTCAACAGTCGCGAGCGTTTGACTGTACCTCAGATCGATCAGCAGGATGCAACCTGGGAGGCGGCGCTCGAAAAGGTTGTCGCGACCATTGAAACAGTTAAGCGGGAAAGTGGTGCCGGAGCCATTGCGGGCTTTGCTTCACCGCGTTTGACAAATGAAGAAAACTACCTGTTTCAAAAACTGTTCAGAGCTGCCATCGGCAGTAACAATATCGACAGTGAGGCTCGTTTCGGAGCTATTCGTGCGTTACGGGCTCTGGATAAGGGGCTTGGGCTGCAAGGAGCCAGTAACCGGCTCGATGTTATCGGCAGGGCTGATGCCGTCCTGGTTTTCGGCGCGGACCCGACAGCCGAAGCGAATGCCGTTGACTGGAAAATTCAGGATGCCGTACGGCGTGGGAACGGCAAACTGGTGCTCGCCAATATGCGTAAAACCCATCTTTCTCAGTTTGCCAACTGCGAACTGATCTACAAGCCCGGGAGTGAAATTGCTCTGGCCAATGGCCTTGGTCGCTTGTTGGTGAATCGTGACCTGATCAATGAAGAAGAGCTGACCCGGACTGTGTCCAATCTGGGTGAACTGAAAGATGATTTGGCCGCTGTTGATCTGAATCATGTTGTCGATACGACAGGTCTCAGTATGGATGTTCTGGAGCAGGCTGCAGACATTATCGGCACGGCGGAGAAGGTTGTTATCATCTTCGGCTCCGATATGATTCGCTCGGAGTTAGGGACGGCAAAATCTGCAGCAGTGGCCAATCTTGCCATTATGAGCGGGGCTTTGAGCGCTGATGGTGGATTGTTCCCGCTTGACGAGAAGGGGAATACCCAGGGGGTTCTGGATATGGGAGTTTATCCTGAATCATTGCCCGGCTATCAGGGGTATGCCGCCGCAAAAACAACTTTTGAAAAGGCCTGGAAGTGCAGCCTGCCAGAAGATGGTCTGGACGCTGAAGGCATTCTTCAGGAGATTGAGTCTGGAAAAATCAGATTCCTTTATCTGGCAGCAACCAATCCACAGAGCTTCCCGAACAGCAGTCGCTGGATGAAAGCATTGGAAAAGGTCGAGTGTCTGGTTGTCCAGGACATTTTCCCGACAGCTGTCGCAGAACTGGCGACCGTTGTGCTGCCGGGAAGCTCAATGGTGGAGAAATCGGGTAGTTTCACATCCCTTGATCATACTGTGCGCAGTTTTAATCAGGCTATTCGACCGGTCGGTCAAAGCCGTGAAGACTGGACAATTTTTGCCGAGCTTTACGGACGTTTGACCAAGACTCATGTGAACTTCAGTCGTTCGGCGATTCTCAGTGAAATCAAAGAACTGACGACCTTGTATGAGGGGGCTGAAAGTCGAAGTGACGAGCGCGGTACCTGTTTGAAAAAACCTATAGCGTTGCCGATAAGGGCTCAAGTATCAACTGATTACTGTGAGTGATGCTGCTGACGGTTTGCAGTTGTTGACCGGGACCTCAGCCAGGCATTTCGGTACGACATCGACCTGGGCTCCGGCACCGATGGAAGTTGAGCCGCAAGGTCTGTTGCGGATTAACCCTGAAGATGCGAAGAAAGCCGGTGTTGCCGACGGCGAGATGCTTCAATTGAATAATGGCCAGGGAAAAGTTACTGGAAAGGTGGTTGTGACCACTGACGTTCCTCAGGGACTGATCTTCGCACCCAATAACTTTACTGAATTGGGGGCAATGCAACTCGTTCCTGATGGCAGCAACCGGGCGTCGGTTCAGGCCGCTAAAGCTTGATCTTAATTTCAGTGTAAAAGTTATTTAATGCGTCCCGGGATTTCCTGGGGCGCTTTTTTTTATCTATGCTCGGGTCGGTCCCGACCCTTTTTCTGGTCAGGCTCCTGTCAGCTTCTTTTCCCTCTTAGTTGGAACTTGCGAACCGCTTCATTGTGTTCAACCAGTGTTTTTGAAAACTGGTGGCTGCCGTCACCGCGGGCAACAAAATATAGATATTTCGTCTGGGCAGGATCTGCTGCAGCATTAAGGGCTGCCAGGCCGGGACTGGCAATCGGGCCGGGCGGTAAGCCCCGGATGATGTAGGTGTTGTAGGGCGTCGGCGTCTTCAGATGTTTGCGGGTAATGTTGCCGTCGAAGTTCTTGATCCCATAGATGACGGTGGGATCCGTTTGGAGGGGAATTCCACGTTTAAGGCGATTGTGAAAACTGATGAAATCAGAGGCATCTCGTCAATGACACCGGTTTCTTTTTCTATGATCGAGGCCAGGGTGACCAGCTGGTGCAGAGTTAATCCAAGATTTTCGGCTCTGTCGATTAATGTGGAACTTATCTGAGCAAAAAATTGATCGACCAGCATGGTCAGAAGCTGAGCTTCATTGTTGCCCGGGGCAAAATGGTAGGTTTCGGGAAACAGGTAACCTTCAAGGCTGTCGGCCTCGATTTTAAGTGAGGCGATGAATTCTGAATCGTGGCAGAGTTGCCGCAGGCGCTCACGCCTGCCATAACCTTTTTGACTGATTCTTTCGATAATTTGCTCGAGGGTAAATCCTTCAGGGATGGTCAGATTGACTTTTTCAACATCACCACGAACGAGGCGATAAAAGACCTCTTCCGCAGTTGCCATCTTTTCAAAGCGATAGGACCCTGCCTGAATCCGGCTTTCCAGCTGTTTCCACCGGGCGATTAGCCTGAGAGCCAGGGCGCTGTCAACGACCCCTTTGTCTTCAAGCTCACGGGCAACCCCGGACAAACTGCTGCCGGGAGCGACTGTTACAACAACCGCTTGGGGTGGTTTTGTCGCAACCGTCAGGAGGTGGTAAGCGTACAGTCCCGCCCCTGAAATCAGGGCCAGGAGGATAACAATCGGATAAATGAGAAGGCGTCGTATCATCTAGAGATTAAAGCGGTTTTCGCTGCCTTGACGCAGGCGATCAATATTTGTCTTGTGGCGCCAGATTACGACCGCAGCGATGAATAAGGTTGCTGCAAAAGTCGGCAAGGCCCAGTTAAAGATGGCAACAAAAGCCGGAATCAATGCTGCCGCAGTAACGGAGGCGAGGGAAATATAGCGCCATTTCCATAAAACCAGAACGAATACAATCAGCGCAGCAGGATTGAGAGAGGAGACAGTATCAGGAAAATACCGAGGGCCGTTGCGACACCTTTGCCGCCTTGAACCCAAGGTACACCGGGTAGCAGTGACCGATAAACGCTGCGACAGAGACAGCGGCTATTGCTGTTGTCCCGATCTGGGCCTGTTGAGCGGCCAGAACAGGTAGCAGTCCTTTAAGGCAGTCGCCAATTAAGGTAATGATCCCCAGTTGTCTCCCGGCAACGCGATAGACATTGGTGGCACCGATATTCCCGCTGCCGCTCTTGCGGATATCGTCCCCTCCAACAATGCGGGTCAGGATAACGCCCGTTGGAATCGCTCCAATCAGGTAGGCTGCACAGAGCCATAAAAAAATTGTCATAGAGATTAATTCTCGTGGGTTGGTGTTTCAGAGGTTGATGGAAATGTTTTTCGGTACTCGTTAATCGCACCTCTTATAGCTCCGGCAGCCAGGTTTGAACAATGAAGTTTCTGGGAGGGAAGTCCGCCCAGGCGTCGGTGATGGTCTGTTCATCAATCTGCAGAGCTTCATCCAGGGTTTTTCCCATGGCGAGTTCGCTGGCGATGGACGATGTGGCGACAGCGGCTCCGCAGCCATATATTTTATATTTAATATCGGCAATACGGTCATCTTCAATCTTGATCGACAGCAGCAGAGAGTCCCCGCATGATGGCTCGCCGACCTGAACCAGGACAGTCGGTTCTTTGATGATTCCGACATTGCGTGGATTGTTAAAATGTTCCATGACTATTTCAGTGTACACAACCTGTATCCTTTAAAATGAAGTATCTGTTGTCAAAAAGGAGGACATTTTAACGCTGTGACGGTTGTCAGGCAAATGATAAATGATTTTTTGCAAGCTGTGAGGAGGGTGAGGATATGCCGATGAGCAAAGTGGAGAAAACATTAAAATACCCTGCAGGAGCAACCTGCAGGGTGTTTTTCAGGTGATATGCAGCAATGTCTTACAGCTCTCCTTTAGGCTCCCCAGCGGGAAATGAGATGGAATTTGTCGTGACTGTCCATCCAGTCGGCATTAATGATACGGCTGCAATCCCTGTTGCTACGAGACTTGATCAGAGCAGGAAGCAGGACTGCCAGGACAATAACCACTGTTATGATAAAGAAAAAGCCACTCATGTTTTTGACCTTTCTGCAGGAAAATTTGCTCTTGCTGCTTGAAAGGATTCTAAAATTTTATTATATATAAGTAAAATCATTCTTAATTTTATATAGGATAAGTTTTAATTATGCTTCCGGATTTGAATCGCCTTTAAGGTTTTTTTTCATATTTACCGGCTCAACAGCGTTGTCGGCGCAGCCTCTCATCTGAATCTGACTCAGCCGGCGGTCAGTCAGCAGCTGCAGAAACTTGAAGCGGAGTTAAAGATTCAACTGTTTACCCGGTTGCATAAAAAACTGGTGCCGACTTCAGCCGCTGATCGCTTGCATCAACTGGTTGGACCATTCATCACTCAGCTGGAACATGAACTGCCTTACATCCGCCAACCCTACGAGTCTCCGTGCGGACTATTGCGAATAGGTGCGCCACGTGAATTCGGCAAAGAGTATCTGCCGCGTTTTTGCGACAGTTTCCGGCGTCAATACCCCGACGTTCATTTCGAAATCAAATTCAAGGAGTCGGTTCCCCTGTTAAACCAGATCAAGGAGGGGGGACTCGACTTCGCGTTGGTTGACGTCTACTTTGATCGCCGCGATATGACCGGTTTCGCTGATATTTTCAGCAGTGATCCTCTGCTGACGGAGAGAATGTTGCTGGTCTGCTCACGCGAGTACTACGAATCGCAGATCAAAGGAGATCACTCCCTTGTCAACTTGATTGATAAAGACTTTATTACTGATGAAGATGATCCGGTGATTCTGAACTTCTGGTTTCGAAACCATTTTGGAAAAATTCCCGATAAGCTGAATATCGTGATGAATGTCGACAGTCATGAAGCGTTGTTATCGGGATTAAAACTGGGAATGGGTCTTGGGATTGCAACGGGCCATCTGATTTGGGAAGAAATTCAGCGGGGCGATGTCATCCCGATCACCACAGCTCAGCAGACGATGGTCAACTGGATTTCACTGGTTCAATTACAGGATAAAATACCGACTATGACAGAAAAAGCGTTTCGTGATTTCCTCCTGAAAGAAGTGCAAAAACAGGAAATACAGGAACGATTCCGTTCGGTGGAATAACTGGTTCGACCACTCTCCGGCCAGAGAGTGGTCGAGATGAAGATGCCGTCAGCTGGACTGTTTTTCCATTTCTGCATCCAGTGCCCGTTTGACCTCGTCATCAAAACAGACAAATACGATCCGTTTCATGGTTGCGTTGCCTGCCAGAAAAGCAATGGTTTCACGGATTGCAATTTCAGCGGCTAGAGCGACGGGAAAACGGTAGACTCCGCAGCTGATCGCCGGAAAGGAGAGTGTGCGAAGTTTGTGTTGTTCAGCCAGCTGCAGAGAATTCTTATAGCATGAGGCCAGCAGCTTTGCTTCGTTGTGCGTCCCGCCCTGCCAGACAGGACCGACGGTATGAATAACATGGCGAGCCGGAAGCCGGTACGCTGCAGTGATTTTTGCTTCACCCGTCTGGCAGCCGCCGAGCGTTTGACATTCTTTCAACAGCTCCGGGCCTGCAACACGGTGAATGGCACCGTCAACTCCACCGCCACCCGCCAGCGAATTGTTGGCAGCATTGACGATTGCATCAACTTCAAGGCGGGTGATATCGCCCTGTATGATTCTGATTCGTTCCATCTTTTTCCTTGTCAAGTGCAAGTGTTACTGGTCGCGAATGATGAAGCCTAGGTTGCCGACCATGACCTTTTCGTTTTTATCCCCGAGCCATAAGCGAACGGAGCGTTCACCGACCAGTTCATAGCGCATTTTTTATCTTCAATGGTTGCGACCTTGGTTCCCGCTTCGGTAAAAACTTCAACCACGCGATGGGTGCCAACAGTATCAGCTTTTAAATCATAGGCCTTCTGCTGGGTACTCTCACATCCAGCCAGCAGAGCAGTCAGGGCGATCAGAATGAGGAGGCTTTGTTTTTTCATCTTCAATCCTTTCTGATGGTTAGCAGGTGTCGTTCTATGGGATGTATTGATCACCGGTAAGTTGCAGATGATAGCATAACCGGTTGCCGCCCGACCAAGGAAAGTTAAATTTGTAAGGCGAGGGAATATAACGGATTAGCGAGTGGTCCTGTAAAAATATTTGCCAATAACGGCGACACAAGGTAAAACGGTTGATGCTTTTTGTTTCAGAGTCCTGGATAACGGTCAATCGTTTAGCTTAGTATTGGTCCCTGTTTGCAGGCACCAAGGCAGATTGAAAACCAGCGGGAAGTGACCCCACATCGATATTGACCTTTGCTTGTCTCTGTTTCAGGCCTTTTTTATTTACCGCGTGATAGGAAAAATGATGTTATTTGATTCAACCCTGTTGGGTAGTTACGAGTTGTCTGTTGTCTTTAAAATTATGATGGCAGTTCTGGCTGGTGGCATTATCGGCCTGGAACGGGAAAAGCATGGTCGCCCGGCCGGTCTGCGTACCCACCTGCTTGTTGCTGCGGGATCCTGTTTGATGATGATTGTCTCTGAGGCTTTTTCATCAAGTATGGAGATCTTCCCGGCAGCGGTGTTGTGCGCCTTGATCCGGGCCGGGCCGCAGCCCAGATTATTACCGGTATCGGTTTTCTCGGCGCTGGAGTTATTATCAAAGAGGGTTTCATCGTTCGCGGTTTGACGACGGCAGCCTGCCTGTGGATGGTGGCCGGAATCGGAATGGCTTTCGGCATGGGATTGATCAGTGCCGGCATCATTGGGACTCTGGTGGCGCTGTTTTCCCTGATTGGACTGAAAAAACTGGAGCCTATCATAAAAAAAGATCGCTATCTGCATTTTGATATCGTAGGGACGGTGAACCCCGATATCTATCCTCACTTGGATCAGATTATCAGCAATCAGAAATTGCGTATTTCAGATATTGAGACCAGTGTTGATTATAAGGAAAACAGCGCAACTTATCGATTTGTTCTGACGCGTCACAAGGATAGGATCGGCAGGGAATTGAGTCAGATTATCAGTAAAATTGATGGGGTTCAGAAAATACATTTCAAATAAACGCCACGATTCAGGTTTATTCAGCCAGAAACGAGATTGATAATGAAGAGAATAACTCTGGGGGTTGTTGGAAACATGGGGCCGGAAGCAGATGAATTGTTTCAGGCCCGGGTAAGAAGGGCAGCAGCTGCAGAGAGAGATCAGGACGCGGTGCAGATGATTGTGGTCAAAAACCCGGATATTCCTGATCGGACCGAAGCGATTTTGAATGATGGCCCCAACCCGGCGATCGAAATACTGGAATCGATCAAAAAATTGGAAAAATGCGGGGTTCAGATGGCGGTCATGCCCTGCAATACAGCTCACTTTTTCAGGAATGACGTCCAGGCTGGAACCGAGATCCTGATCCTCGACATGCTGGAGACAACCATTCAGGCTATTGCCAGAAAAAACCCGTCTGCAACAATTGCGCTGCTGGCAACCAACGGGACAGTCGCAACCGGAATCTATGATCGCTATCTCACTGAGGCTGGGTTCGAGGAGGCGTTGAAGCCGTGCAGAGAAGATCAGGAACGCCTGGTTCACGCGGCCATCTATGGCCCGTTATCCGCTGAGCAGACGCAGCGTCATCCTGTTGGTATCAAAGCTGGAAAGAAAGAGGAACCGGCAAAGTTATTAGCTCTGGCGATCGGGGTCTGGTCGATCGGGGGCGGACAGTGTGATTCTCGGTTGCACCGAACTGCCCATCGTACAGGAATGGCTGGAGCGCGAGTTTCCGCAGGTCCGCTTTGTTGATCCCATGGAAGAGGTTGCTGAACGGGCAGTCGAGCTTTATCGTGCTGCCGAAGGGCAGATTACCGATGAAATGAGTTATGCCGATACGCTGGTTGTGGTACGGCAACTCTATGCACAATTGATTTCAGGTTGATGATTATCGGAGATCCCTGATGCCTCAGCGCCGACCTCAGGGCTTCGCCAAGCAGGTTTTGTCCGCGCCCCAGATCGGGTTAGCGCCTCTGAACCACCAGTCTTAAAACCGATGCCCCAGACCAGGTCGGCCGGCGAGGTTGCAGCAAATATTGTGTCGTCGGTTGTCCACATGATCCTTTCCAGGCTCTTTTTATCCAACAGAGCCGCTTTGCAAGTCACCATATCCCGTAAAGTCCATTGTTCAAACTGCTAGCACCAGAAAAGAAAAAAGCCATCGGTTTCCTTTATCGTTCAGCCTTCCTTCAATAAAGAGACAGACTTGTTGCGAATCTCATTCCCAGTTCAGTGCGTTCTGCTCAGAGCAGTGTGGCTAGGATTTCCAACTCATTTTGAAACTTGTATTTTGGCCTTCCAGGGCAGCATAAAAAAATATTTTTTATATATTTTATTGTAAAAAATATTTTATTGACATGTTGATGATGCCCATGTACTGTTTTGAAAAATAGACATAAAGGGAGGTTTTGATGATGAGTTTGTTGGTTAAGAACGCTCAGCTCTATGCTCCAGAATTCCAAGGGAGAAAGGATGTTTTAAGTGTCAACGGTCAGATTGTCACGATTGATGATGGTATTAATCCGGCGATCCTGCCATTTGATGTCGAGGAGATTGACGCACGTGACAAGTATCTGTTGCCGGGGCTTATTGACCAGCACGTTCACTTGATCGGCGGTGGTGGTGAAGGTGGGTTCCATACCAGGACGCCGGAAGCACAGTTATCGAAAATTACCAGCGCTGGTATTACGACAGTGATCGGTCTTTTGGGAACGGATGGGACTGCCAGAAATCTGGAAGCTCTGTACGCCAAGACAACCGCCCTGAACCATGAGGGGATTACGGCCTATATGCTGACCGGATCGTACCAGTATCCGAGTGTGACTATCACCGGCAGTGTCAGG
>LQAH01000037.1_pt1 | contig 75123 bp, 108 predicted proteins | sample 1535791 | NCBI WGS metagenome assembly LQAH01 (sample SAMN04331585, study PRJNA305678) | bioreactor metagenome | isolation source: bioreactor_4 inoculated with Wadden Sea sediment 2nd replicate of a... | place: Germany:Bremen
ATTATGTCTAAATTACTTGCTAAATAGTCATTTCTTTCATATCCTTACACTAGATATGATAATTCCAATTGATAAACCAACACTAAAAGAAAAGACATGGCAGGTGTGCTCCAATCGATGGTAGATGACTCTATAGGACCTGGGATCTATAGTAGCGACTTTCTTACTTCTCTTTCATCATTATTGCACACCAAAAGTTATTCCATAGCTCTAAGAAGTTATGTGGATGCAATCTATTATTCTTTGAAATCTCTTAATTTAGCTCCGCAATCAACTGTCGGAGTCACTTCTTTGTCTCCATATCTTTATAAGATGGTAGTAGAAAGACTTCAACTTAAGACTCGTATTTTTGATATTGATATTGATAGTAAGAGTTTTAATGAAGAAGAGTTACACAATAGTATCTCTTCGGTAGATGCGGTGTTAGTGTATGAACCTTATGGATTAATTTCTCCAATAGATTTTTCTCTGTTAAAGATTCCCACAATTGTTGATATCTCTCAATCTATCGCTTCAACAGCAGAAGAGGAACAGCGAGAAGGTGTAGATATTTTTATCATGAGTTTTGAAATGAATGATATTATGAGTACTGGTGGTGGAGCTGCTATTATAATACACAATGAGGAATATGTTGATATCATTAAAGATGAGATTACTTCTTTATATAGATATATTGGGCTAAGTGATCTTAATAGTGCTCTAGGAATCATACAAATAGCTAATCTTCCAATCAATCTAAACAGAAGAAGAGATATCTACAGTATATACTTAAGTGCTTCGGGACGTAATAGGCATGAAAATTTTGCAAAAGTTGATATAGATTATGAAATAAACGCATACTCTTTCCTTTTGGTGATAGATGGCAAAGTAGAAGAAGCAATTAATTTTGCAAAAAAATATGAAGTATCTACCTCTCTTGCTTTTGAAGATCCTATTATAAAAGATCAGTTAGAAAGATATGATCTATTTCCTCACTCTATTCCCATCATTAATAGAACGATTCGTTTCCCACTATATCCATTTTTAAGTGCTGTAGATGTAAAAAGATAGAGAGAGTTATCTCTCAATTACCATAAACGAGGTATTTCATGCATAATCTAGAAACCAAAGCAATCAAGAAGGTATCAATCTTCGCAAATAATCAGAAAGCAGAATCATCTGCTTTAGTACATGAGATACACTCATATTTAAAAAATAGGGGAATAGCTGACGATATTTACCTTACAATTGCACCAACAGATATAAAAAAAGTAGATAAGGATACAGATCTTGCTATTGTGTTGGGAGGCGATGGGACAGTTCTTAGTTGTGCCCGTCTTTTGCATGCATACGGAATCCCTATGCTTGCTGTCAACCTTGGAACATTTGGTTTTATTACTGAAGTTGCCAAAAATGAGTGGCAAGGAGCCTTTGAAGAGTATGAGAAAGGAATTGCACAAGTATCAAGAAGATTGATGATAAGGGTAGGGGTGAACCGAAAAGAGAAAAGGGTATTTCAATCCCATTCTTTAAACGAAATCACTATTTCTTCTTCAGGACTCTCAAAAATGATTTCTCTCCATCTGTATATTAATGAAACACTTGCAGGGTTATTTAGAAGTGATGGAGTGATAGTCTCAACACCAACAGGATCGACTGGATACTCACTTGCAGCTGGAGGCCCCATTTTAGATGTTCACCTCGATGCTCTCATTATTAATCCAATCTGTCCTTTCACCCTATCGAACAGGCCACTTGTTATATCAGGAGACGATATCATTAAAGCAAGAGTTGATAAGAATCAAAAGACAGAGATTGCTCTAAGTGTTGATGGACAGGTCTTATTTCTACTTGAAGAAGATGATGAAATAGTTATTGAGAAATCTCGTTCAAAAGCGTTGCTGATTGAGTCAACAAAACGTAATTATTATGAAGTCATTCGTGATAAACTTAACTGGTCTGGGGGACTGCATGCTTGAATCATTGCATATTAAAAATTTAGCACTCATTGATTCTATACACATAGATTTTTCTCCTGGTTTTACCATCCTAAGTGGAGAAACCGGAGCTGGTAAATCTATTATTCTAGGGCTCTAAGTCTTCTCTTTGGAGATAAAGTTGATTCTTCTCTCATCCGAAGTGGAACAGATGAAGCAAGTGTGAGTGCAGTAATCTCATTATCACCTCAAAGTGCTGTAAGAACGTATGTAGCACAAAGAGGACTCGAGATAGAAGATGATGAACTGATTATCACTCGTAATGTCAAACAGACAGGACGAGGAACAATTTATGTTCAAGGTCAGCCCATGACTCGAAATGATTTATCTGTTATAACCCATCTTCTTTTTGACATTCATGGCCAAAGTGAACATCAGTCCCTCCTCATAAGTGAGAAACAGCGTACTATTTTGGATTCTTACAGTAATAGTGAACCACTCATCAAAAACTATCTCATCTCTTATAATGACCTGAAAGAAGTAGAAAAAGAGATTATAAGGGTAAAAGATCAGATACAGGATGCAGCTAAAGAAGAAGATTACCTTAGCTTTGTTGTCAAAGAGATAGAGAGTGCTTCTATAAAAAAAGGGGAAGATGAGGAACTACTTGAAGAGATAACCATGTTAACTCAGTATGAACTTCTTTCTGATAATCTTACCACTTCTTATCACGCTCTCAAAGGAGAAGAAGGGAATAATGGAGCTCTATTAAGTTTAAGAAGTAGTTATCATTCAATTAAAAAATATCATCAATAGATTCTTCGCTTAAAGAATTAGAAAATAGGCTAGAGCCACTTATCCTTGAAGTTGAAGACATTACCCTTTTGTAAGAGAGAAACTCTCTTCAATGAGTTTTAGTCAATCTAGACTTGATTCTCTAAATGAAAGACTTGCGATGTTACAACGATTAAAGAAAAAATATGGACCATCTCTTGAACAAGTTCTTCAGTTTCTTGAGAAAACAAAACAAAAATTATCATATACAACTGATAGCGATGAAATCATTGAAGAGCTCTTAGAGAAAAAGAAAAAGATTACTGCCTCTCTGATTAATGCTGCTTCTCTTTTAACCCAACATAGAAAGAAAAAAGCAGACGAGTTGTCTCATCTTATAGCACTACGATTAAAAGAGCTTAATATGGAACACGTGGTATTTACCATACATATAGAAGATGGGGAGTATACTCCAAATGGCAAAGACCTCATAGAATTCATGTTTTCTGCAAACCTAGGAGAACCTGTAAAGAAACTCAAAGAAATTGCTAGTGGTGGAGAACTTTCTCGTCTTATGCTCGCAATTAAGCGGGTGTTAGGGGAGAATGATAATATTGAAACCTTCATATTTGATGAAGTCGATAATGGAATTGGAGGAGCTGTAGCATACTCAGTAGGAGAGCAGATTGCTCAAATTGCAAAAAATCATCAAGTCATTGTAATATCACATCTAGCTAGTATTGCGAGTAGAGCAGATAATCATCTTGTAGTAAAGAAAATAAGTGATGCAGGACGAACCTACACCACCATGTATAAGGTTGAAAAAGATGAAAGAGTGAAAGAGATTGCAAGAATGTTAAGTGGCCAAGAAGAGAATTCAGAGGCACTTAAGCATGCGGCAACCTTATTGGCTCAAAATGAGCACTACTAGAGAAGTTTAATGCAATCTTTAACTCTCTCAAAAGAGTAGATGTGAGAGGAGAATGATACGATTGTGAACTCTTCCCTATAGTTAATTCTCTTAACGATTCTTGAGCTAATGTAGTAGATGGTTGGAACGAGTGAGCTCGCGCAATATTCAAAAGATCGAGTAAGTACGTTCCTCTTTCGTAGTTAAATCCTAGTAAATCGATAAGTCTTGATGTCTTCTCAATCTCTGCTGTAAAGATAGTTATTACTGTCTCTTTTTCAATCTCTCTTCCGGTTCTTCTAATAAAATTTAATATATTGTTGATACTTTCTCTTTTATTATCCCATGAGAGGGTCTCTGGAGTAGTAAATAAACTTCTAAGGGCAGAAAGAGCTGAACCCATACTCTCTATAAAAAGAGTCTCGTTTGTTACATTCTTAGCGTTTTGTACCAATAGCGTATAATAAGAAATATTTCGAGCAACCTTAAGCATTTCTTCATCGCTCATTCGATTCATTGATCTATCAATCCAACTATACACCTCTTCAAGCATTTTAAGAGGAATTGCTGATGAAGTATATTCTTTGGTATGGTTTTCGTCATCATCAGATTGTGTTTCCATTGAAACAATGTACCCATCATGTTCGTTAGTATGTACAGATGCATCAACATAATGAATTCTTTTAAGTTTTGTATCATGAATCGTTAATGTGTAATGTTTATCTTTATCATCATGTTTGACGTAATTACTTAAGAGATATTTCCCATAGGTGTCTTTTTGATCATTCTCTAAAGCAAAGTTTCGATTCATGAGAAAATAGGCTGCAGCTTCACTCTCTCCTGGAGGAGTATTAAGTAAATTCCTCGCAATAGTTCTTCCTGAACCATCACTTCTCTTATTGCTTTTTGCATGAGAGAGAATTTGAAAAAACTCTTTCTCAAGATCTAAGTTCGTATACGGTTGATACAAAGAAGCACATTCAATGCCGTATTGTATATTTTGTTTTGGTTCAATACCACCAATATCGTTAAAAAACCATCCACAAGATGTAAACATATAGTGTTTGAAACGTTGTCCTTCTAGAATCTGCGCTAATGATTTCTTATCATTAATTGTTACACCTTTCTCTTCTAATTGAACAAAATAGGTATCAACATCTATGAAATTACTTATTACATTAGAGTACGTATGTAACAGTTCATCGCTTTTTATCGAATCATCTGTAATTATCTTTACTTGTTCTTTGAAGATAGTATCAGCATGGTTTGCGAGAAATGTTACAGCTTCTCTTAAAGGTGTTCTCCATTTTTGATTCCATCCCTCTAATGCACCGGTATTACATCCACAATCTTTATACCATCTTGAAACTCCGTGAATACATGACCAGCTGCTCCCTTTGCCTTCTTCTCCAACATGGAGAATTGCTTTTTGTAGGAGTATGAGTATCAAGAAAGGTTGCATAGTTTGTAAGATAAAAATCTTCTTTCTCACCAATCTTTTTTACAAGTGCTGCAAGAGCCATATCACCAAAAGGTTCATGGTGTCCATAAATCTCACCGTCCGTTGCTGTATGGATAAGGTCAGGATGAGCAGCTTGTTTTATTTGAGTAAGCTGCTTGTACATGTGATCTGCATCTTGCAATAGATGACCAAAACTAATCTGAGAAGCTAAATCTGCATGGTAGAAAAACGCACTAATTGAGCCATTGTTATTGCCATCAATCAAATATGGTTCACTATATGGTACTTCAAAGGGTTTTACATCGATCATTTCACCTTCATGATTTTCAATACGAGCTACTTGGTAAGGAGATAAAATGATGTAACGAATTCCCTTTTCTATAAGGATATCGATGGTGTTTTTGTTTACCGCTGTTTCTGGAAGCCACATCCCTTCGGGGAAACGGTTAAATCTATGTGTGAAATCTTCAATTCCCCAGGTAATTTGTGTTCTGATATCATCATCATTAGAGAGGGGGAGGATTGTGTGATTATACGCTTGGGCAATAGCATTTCCATGGCCCAACCTTTTAAGGCTATTTCTATCCGCTTCTTGTATCTTTAAATATGTTCGTGTGTGGTTCTTTTCCATCCAAGAGAGGAGTGTAGGTCCAAAGTTAAATGAAATATATTCATAATTATTAATAATATCGAGTACATGACCAAACCCATCGAGATAACGAGAGTAGGCATTTGTTCTATAACATTCACTATAGACTCTTTCATTCCAGTCTGCTGCCGGTTTTGCTGAGGGTTGTTGCGGAATTATTTCTACAAGAGGATTTTCTCTTGGTGGTTGATAAAAATGACCATGTAAAATAACAGGTGTTTTATTTTTAAGTTCTTGTTTCATAACTAACAATAATACCATAAAGATGGGGATAATTTATAGAGGTGCACTCTTAATTATAAAAGAAGTTGTATAGAGCACCTTTCAATATACTAGCGCATGTTCATATCAACTCGTTCCCCTGTCTTTATAATCGATATCACCCAATGACTTCTTCGGTTATAAGATTATCTTATCTCTCTGTTCAACCATGAGTAGGAAGGAAGTATTAACATGGAATGTGCTTCAAAAATTTTGCAAGTTTTCTTGTCTTTAGTCTTCAACATATAACACGTACGAGGGTACCTAAATCTGATGATTTTTTATATATTTTCACAAGTTTTTCTTCGCACAACACATTACTGAAATCTGGACATACTATAACTATGTATCATCAAATACATGTGTGAAATTATATAATATATTATACGTTGTATTTATCCTACAAATTGATTATTATGTGACCATAAGATTTCGGAGGTATTAATATGTTGGTAGATATGAAGAACTTGGTATCCATTACTGAGGCTAATCGGAATTTCTCGAAAATAGCTCGAGCTGTTGATGAGAACGGTTCAGTGGTGATACTAAAAAACAATGCTCCACGATATGTCATCATCTCTTATGATCAGATTGCAGCGAATGAGCTGGTATCGGATGAGCAGTTACTTGCAATCTCGAAAAGGTCCTTCAATCGTCATGAAGCAGCTTACAAAGAACTTGCTAAATGATTCGAATTTCGATTGACCAAACCTTACTCATCCACAAATACCTTATCGAATCCTCAGGTGGCAGTGAAGGCTTGAGGGACAAAGCCGCTTTGGAATCGGCGCTAAGTGCGCCATTTCAAACGTTTGATGGAGAAGATTTGTATTCAGGAAAAGAGCTGAAAGGTGCAGCATTGTGTTTCGGATTGATTCAAAATCATCCTTTTATTGATGGGAACAAACGAATAGGGGTCCATCTTTGTGATGTTTTCCTTGAACTTAATGGGATACGATTGGAATATACAGATGATGATCTGGTTCTACTCGGGCTATCTGTGGCAGATGGTTCTTGGAAGATTCCTGAAATCCTCGCTTGGATTGTTCAACACCATCTCTTATAAGATGAGGACACTAACATGTCCAAGTAAACAATCACAGGATTACAACCGTTCATGCAGGTCTGAAGGATGAACGATTTCCATGACAAAGCGAGAAAGCCGGCATAGTAAACGATGGAGTTACACTCATCTCATTATCATATAATCGTCTATATCTATATCATATTGAATAAAAAAATTAAAAAAAGTATTGTAGCATAAGAATGAGTATGATAGTGTGCAGATAAGAGGTCTTACCTCTTATCTCATCGAAGCACACGTTGGAGGAGAATATGAAAAAATCCAAACAATTTCAATCAGAGATGAGATTCGAAAAAGTTTATTAACATTAATGGATCACATGAACGAATCGGGTGAGATGAAATTTCCAAGTGAAATAGCCATGGCTAAAGATTTAGGGGTAAGCCGAATAGCACTACGAGAAGTAATAAAACAATTTGAACAAGACGGAATTATCTTTTCTGTACACGGTAAGGGAACATTTCTTAATAAAGAATCGATGAAAATGAAAGTAAGACTTACTCCCGCTGTGGAGTTTGAACAAGCAATTGCAGATAGTGGGTATAAAGCAACTGTCACACTTGTAAGTGTTTCAACCTCATTACCCTCTGAAGCATTAGCTACAAAACTTTCAATGAACCCAAAAGAGAACCTTGTTATAGCGAAAAAAAGTCTTTCATGCCGATGGTAAACCTGTGATTTTCTGTGAAGATATATTTCCTTTATCACTCCTAGGGGAACATGAGTTGATTGAAAAAGAGCTCAAAATCTCTACCTTTGAATATCTTCTCGACAAAGCTGGCATAATCGTTGTTCATGATATTGCAGAACTCCTCGCTAGTTCTACAGATAAACTAAAAGGATTTGAACAATGCTGTTTAGAAAAAAGAAAGCCATTGTTACTCATTCAATCTCTCTATTACACAGCGAAACATAAACCTGTGATGTATGTAAATGCATATATGGATACAGAATATATAAAGCTAAGTATGCTTAGACGACAGGATGTATATCAATAAATAATAATAATGATGAGGTATGATAATGATAGATAAGCACGTAGCACCTTTAGTGTTTTTGTTAAATGGAACTCTGGTTTCTTTAGAAATCAATCCAGAAATGACTGCTTTAGATCTCCTTCATGATACGTTGAAGATGAGCGGAACCAAAGAAGGGTGTAAGGAAGGCGATTGTGGAGCATGTACTATTGCAGTAGGAACATTGGATGAACATGATTCAATTTCTTTCAAGGCGATAAATTCGTGTATTCTTCCAGCACTTAGACTGCATGGAACACATGTTATCACCATAGAAGGGTTAAAGAGCCAAGGAACACTTCATATTATTCAGCAACATATTGTGAATGAACATGGAATTCAGTGTGGGTTTTGTTCTCCTGGAATCATTCTCTCATTCTTTGCTTTGTTTGCATCAAATCCTCATCCCACAATGGAAGAAATTGAGATTGCTCTTAGTGGTAATATCTGTAGATGTACAGGATATGAAGGGATAAGAGAAGCTGGAAAGGCAGTGACCTATCATCTAGAGGGCCTAGATAATAAAAGGTAGCATCTTTAATTATCCCAGAGTATGTAGGAGCAACTATTGATACATTAAGACATATTCCCTCTCATAAAGCTTATCCTCGTATCAGATTCCAAAATCACTAAAAGAGTATGAAGCAATTGCCTCCTCTATTGATTCTTTTATTGTGCAGTGTGGGGCTACAGACTTACAGGTAAGGAGAAATCTCACTGTTTCTCATGATTCTGAAACTATTGTTGATATTTCTCAGATAGCGGAATTACACGATATGAAGGTAAAAGAGAATCGACTGATAATAGGAAGTTCTTTAACAATCACTACTATCATGGAACATGAACTGATGCTTCGCTATTTCCCTGAAATACGACAATGTGCATTAGTGATGGCTTCTACACAAATTAGGAATGTAGCTAGTGTAGCTGGAAATATTGCCAATGCCTCTCCTATTGGAGATGCTTCAATCTTCTTTTTAGCACTGAATGCAGATATCACTTTGTACCGTGCTCAAACAGGAACCAAGGAAACTCTTCCTTTATCTACATTCTTCATCAGTTATAAGAAAACAAAGCTTAATCCTAAAGATCTCATCTGCTCATTGAGTATTCCGATAATTGAAAAAATGAAGGGGGCACACAGATTACCTCTTTTCACAAAACGTCAAAACGAAAACAAGTAGATATTGCAACAGTCAACTCGGCATCTCACATGGAGTCTTTGAAGGCGTTATTACATCATGGACCATTTCATTTGGAGGAGTAGGTCCAATTCCTTTAAGTAACACCTTCAATTCGCTATCTATTCCATTACAAGAAGATCTTACTATTGAAGAGCTTGAAGAAATGGCATCACAGTTTGTTTTTAATGCACGTCCTATCTCTGATGTAAGAGGGAGTATGGAGTACAGAACATTACTTATGAAAACCATATTATTCACCACTTCATCCATTCAGTAGAGGTGTATGCACAGGAGGTTCAGGTATGATATTTCAAAAGAGACCCACTCTCCATTAGAGGTATTAGCAACAGGTGAAGCAAAATTCGCTGGTGAGTTCATGCCAGGAATGAATCCATATTATGCATACCCTGTTGTTTCAACGGTTGCTCATGGTAAGATCCTTTCAATTGATCCCAAAGAAGCTTTAGCTCAAGAAGATGTGATCGGTTTCTATACAGCTTCAGATATTCCAGGAAAGAATTCTATTGGTGCGGTTCAAAGAAATGAAGAACCATTACTTGCCTTCGATGAGGTAAATTATGTGGGGCAGCCTGTTGGCTTTGTTCTTGCCAAAACCAGATTAGCAGCGATTAAAGCAGCTGATTCTGTAGTTGTGAAGATTGAAGAATTACCTTCTATTCTCTCATATGATGAAGCTATTGCTGTGAAAAGTTACTATTCTACTCCATTAGTGATCGAATCTGGAGACTTGAAAAAGGGATTTGAAGATGCACACCATATTGTAGAAGGTGTATTTGAAACAGGTGCTCAAGAGCATGCATATATTGAAACAAATAGATCTTTTGCTCTTCCTGGAGATCATAATACTGGAATTAAACTTTACTGTGCGACTCAAGGTATCACTGACGTTCAAGAGGTCATCTCCTTACTCCTTGCTATCCCAAATCATGATGTTGAAGTTGATGTCTTTCGTGTAGGTGGAGGCTTTGGAGGTAAAGAGCGAGGTGGTACAATGTGGGCTGGAATTGCTGCCTTAGGGTGCTACAAAACTCATCATCCAGTATCTATTATACTTGATAGGAAAGATGACCTAGCTTGGACTGGTAAGAGACATCCATTTAGAATTACCTATAAAGTAGGATGCGATAGACTAGGGCGTATTACTGCCTTTGATGTTGTTATGGATGCAAATGGCGGTTATTACGAAGATTTTACAGTCGCAATTATGGAGCGTGCCATGCTTGGAATAGATGGTGCATACTTCCTCCCAACTTCTCGTATTGAAGGAAGAAGCTGTAAGACTCATCTTCCTTCAAATACTGCATTTAGAGGCTTTGGAGCTCCACAAGCAACATTAGCAATGGAGATTATTCTCTCTGAAATTGCACATATTGTATCATTACCATTGCTTGAAGTTCAGAAAATCAACTTCTATAAAGAGGGAGATGAAACTCCCTATGGACAGAAAGTATATGAAGTAGCCTCTCCTTATCTATTGGAACGGCTTGATGAAAGAATCAACCTTGGACAAAAACGAAAGGAAGTTGATGAATTCAACCGTACTCACCGTTTTGTAAAAAGGGGAATTGGTTTTGTTCCAGTGAAGTATGGAATAGGGTTTACTGCTACATTTTTAAACCAGGCGAACGCACTTGTATATGTCTACAGTGATGGAAGTATAAGTGTTTCACATGGTGGCATTGAGATGGGGCAAGGTTTATACACAAAAATACAAAAAAATTGTTGCTACTACATTTAATGTGAATCCAGAACGAATAAAAGTTGAAACTACAAATACAAAAAGAATTGGTTCTGTTGCATCAACAGCCGCATCTACTGGAACGGATTTGAATGGATGGGCAGCACATTTGGCCGCAAGTGAAATAGTCACTTCATTAAAGGATGCTGCAAGTCAGTTCTTGTTTGAAACATATCATCTCATACAGAATCCTGCTTCTATCATATTCAAAGATGATATGTGGTGGGATAGCAGACTTCGCGATAAAAAACATACTTTTGATGAGTTAGCCTCCTATGCATATTTTAATCGATACTCTCTTGGAGCACAGGGGCATTATGCTACTCCTGGGATTTCCTATGACATGGAAAAAGGGAAAGGTACTCCATTCTCATACTTCACAACAGGGAATTCTTTTGTGATAAGTGAAATTGATATTCTCTCAGGCATGAGTCGCCTTATTGAAGTGTTTATTACCCATGAAGGTGGACATGTTATTGATGAAGCAATAGATAAAGGTCAAATAGCAGGTGGCTTTATGCAGGGGTATGGGTTTGCGACAATGGAAGAATGGGTCAGCAGTGATAAAGGCAAACCTCTTTCTACGAGCTTTCAACTTATAAAGTTCCACTTATCTCTGACTATCCTGAAATTTTCTCATCAGAATTACTTGTTTCAGAGAATGCTCTTTCAAGTGTATTTGGATCAAAAGGGGTGGGAGAACCTCCATTGTTATATGGACTAGCTGGATTTATGGCTATTCGAGATGCGATAGAATCGAATTTTTCTACTCCTGTGTTATGTCAACTGAAGCATCCAGCAACATGTGAACATGTTCTTTTGGAAATTGAACGATTGAAAAATGAGCAAATTTACCAGTAGGTAAAAATTATATGTAAGGGGAAATGAAAATGAAAAGAGTGAAAACTATCCTTGTATTGCTACTCATGGTAGTGGCAATGTCTGCTTTATGGGCAGGAGGAGCTGCAGAAAAAGCAGTTGAGAAAGAGGGTGTATTGAAAGTTGCAGTACTGCTACCTGGAAAAGTAGATGATGTTTCATGGAATCAGGCTCTATATGATGGTATGAAACGTATTGAAGCTGAAATGTCAGACTCTCTAGATGTTACCTATGTTGAAGAAGTGTATGAAGTAGCTGATATTGAGCCAGCTCTCATGGATTTCGCTAGCAATGGATACGACCTTATCTTTGGACATGGATTTCAATTCATGGAACCTATCATCAAAGTTGCAGAGCAGTTTCCAGATGTGAATTTTGCTCTTGGAACAGGGTACAAAACGCTCCCTAACACCTGTGTGTATGACGTTCACTTAGCTCAAGGTGGCTATCTCATGGGAACTCTTGCAGCAAGTGTAAGTAAAAGTGGGAAAATTGGAGTAATTGGTGGAGCTGATGTATCAGAAATCTATCGCGGTCATGAAGCTTATAAACTTGGTGCCAAAACAGTCAATCCTAATGTTGTTATCCAAGAATTCTATACAGGTGACTGGAGAGATTCTGCAAAGGCCAAAGAAGGTGCTCTTGGAATGTATGATAGCGGTGTAGATATTATCTGGCATTCAGGTGACGGAATTGGTCTTGGAGCAGTAAATGCTGCTTTAGATGCAAATAAATATGTTCTTTCTAATGTTGTCAATCAAAGAGTGCTTGCACCAGAGAATGTAGTAAGTGGTATTAACTATGACTGGGATAGAGCAATTAGAGATATCATTGGTGATATTCAAGACGGCTCATTTAGAAGCACACAAGATAAATATTACTGGCTAACCGTTGCCAATGATGGACTTCAAGTAGCTGACTATGGTCCTTTTAAAGATATCATTCCTTCTTCTGCTATTGAAGCCGTAGAGGTAGCACAACAACAATTGAAAGATGGATCTTTAGTATTACCAGATTTCGATAAATAACAATTACTGTCTGCTAGAGAGTATTACATCCAATAGAGGAGATATGTGTCTATGGAGTATCCGATTGTTGAAATGAAAGGAATCTCAATCCGTTTTGGCCAGACTGTGGCTAATGATGGTGTCGATTTTTCTCTCGAACCTGGTAGTATACATGGATTATTAGGAGAAAATGGGGCAGGAAAAACAACGCTGATGAATGCTTTATTTGGGTTAAGAACACCAGATGAAGGCATCATAAAAGTTGATGGCCAAGAAGTTGCCATACACTCTCCTATTCAAGCGCGTAATTTGAAAATTAACATGGTCCATCAGCACTTTATGCTCGTTCCTACAATGACTGTTGCTGAGAATGTTATGTTAGGATTGCGCCTTCCAAAGTATCCATTGCTTAATTATCAGGATGTGAAAAAGAGAATACATGAATTATCAACACAATTCTCCCTTGAAATTAATCCAGATACAAAAATAGCCGATCTCTCTGTTGGACAACAGCAACGTGTAGAAATTATCACAGCTCTCTATCGGGAAACGAGGATTCTCATATTAGATGAACCGACAGCTGTCCTTACACCCCAAGAATCACAAGAACTTTTGTTATTCTGAACTCTTTAAAGAAGAGGGGACAGCGATTATTCTTATCTCTCACAAACTAGAAGAGGTCCTTTCTGCTGCAGATACTATTACGATTTACGAAATGGACGGAAAGTCACCACAACCCGTCTAGATGGATGCCCGATGCATAAACATGAGTTGTCTGCTTTGATGGTTGGACGGCAAGTGTTGTTTGATTTTGATAAATCAAAACATACTAGCACACAAGAAGTTGTCCGAATCGAGCATATGAGTGCATATAATGATGCAGGTGCGAAGGCATTAGATGATGTCTCTTTCTCTATCCATAAAGGAGAGATAGTTGCTATTGCTGGCGTTGATGGAAATGGTCAGAAGGAACTCTGTGAGGTTCTCTCGGGACTAAGGAAATCTCATCCAGGCGAGTGGTTTCTTGATAAAGAAGAGATGTCTCATAAAACAGTGAGAGAGAGAATAGAGAGAGGTGTTGCATACATCCCAGAAGATAGAAAGTCAACAGGTCTTGTTATGGATTGGGGTATTGATGACAATCTAATTCTCAAAAATTACAGATCAAAGAAATTTTCTCATAAGTATGTGATGAAGAAAAAAGAGATTGTGAAACATTCTAGTAACGCAATTAGCACCTATAATATTAAATGTGATTCTCCTCTTGCTCCTATCAAGAAACTCTCTGGTGGAAATCAACAGAAAGTAATTCTTGCAAGAGAAATATCTTCTTCTCCATCATTTTTAATTGCAAGTCATCCTACAAGAGGGCTTGATGTGGGGGCAATGGAATACATTAGATCCTTACTCATTGAACAACGAAATAATGGGACTCCAATCCTTCTCATATCAGCAGATCTTGATGAAGTGTTCAGTGTGCTGACCGAATTATAGTCTTTTATAATGGTCGTGTTATGGGGATGTACCTCCTACAGAATCTATTGAGAATATAGGAAAATGATGCAGGTATGATTGATGAATAATAACAGTGTATTAGATAACAAGATGAGGAATATGATAGGCAATATCCTCCCCTCAATACTTTCAGTAATACTATCACTCTTTATCACAGGAATATTACTCCTTGTTACAGGATATGACCCGATTGAAGCTTTCTCTTATTTGATTAATGGAGCTTTTGGAAATCCTTATCGAATAAGTGAGACTTTTGTCAAAATGATTCCAATAATGGTTATCGCTCTTGGAACAAGCGTTGCATTCAAAGCACAACTTTGGAATATCGGAGGGAACAGTCAGTATACAATAGGTGCAATAGCTGCAGTTGTAGTAAGCATCACTCTTGATCTTCCTCCAATGATGTTGTTATTCATTTCATTTTTTGCATCAATGACCTGTGGCCTATTATTTGGAGCCCTCATTGGATGGATGAAAGCGAAATTAAATGCAAATGAAGTAATTACAACGCTGATGTTTGATTACCTCATTGCCTTATTATTAAGCTACCTTGTCTATGGTCCTCTCATGGACCCTAATGGTCATGGATTTCCACAAACGGCACTGGTTCCTGTTGGAACGCTATTTACGAAATTAATGAATAATTCACGTCTTCATAGCGGTCTCTTTGTTGCCTTGGCGCTTTTATTACTCTTGTGGATATTCTGGAAAACGTCCTTTGGTTTTTCTCTGATGATGGTGGGAAAGAATAAATTAGTTGCTCAAGCAAGTGGAATACATGTATCTAAAACAATTATTATCACAATGGCAATTTCTGCTGCCTTTGCATCTATTGCAGGTTGGATTGATGTATTTGGAATACATGCACGATTACAAGATAATCTTCCAGGAACACTTGGTGCAGTTGCGATTGTTGTTGCTCTATTAGGTCGGCTTCATCCAATAGGAATTGGGATTTCTGCTCTATTTTTCTCAGCTCTTATGGTTGGAGGGGCCACTATGCAGCGTTTTGCTGGTGTTCCATTTTCTCTAGTCACAGTAATACAGGGACTTATTATCATATTTGTGATCTGTTCTAATATGTTCGAATCTAAATGGCAGAGATAGGGAGGAAAGACAATGGATACAGATTTTTTTATTAGTCTATTAAATGGAACTATTAGAACAAGTGCTCCTATTTTGTTAGCAGCACTAGGTCAGGTCTATACACAAAAATCAGGAATATTAGATTTGAGTGTTGAAGGAACTATGACAATAAGTGCACTAGCTGGTTTTATCGTAACCTTTGTGACTTCATCAACGACCTTAGGTCTCATAGCTGCTATGATGGTAGGGATGCTCTATTCATCACTCATGGCATTCCTTTCTATTACAGTAAAGGCAAATCAAGTAATAGCAGGGACAGCTCTCACTATGTTAGGTTCTGGTCTTGCTTCGTTTCTATATCGAATTTATTTTGGTATCAGAGATCTCCCTCCAGTAATAATTAGCTGCCAAGAAATCAATTTTGGATTTCTTTCAAGAATTCCATTTATAGGGCCTGTGCTTTTCACTCATAATATCACAATATATATTGCCCTAATCATGGTTTTTGTCACATGGTTTGTGATGAAGAAAACAGTGTTTGGCTTACAGGTTCACGCAGTTGGGGAACTCCCTAGAGCCGCTGATTCAAAAGGAATTCATGTCAATCTGGTACGTTTCATTTGTGTGATGATAGGAGGAGCCTATTCAGGAATAGCTGGAGCTTCTCTCTCACTTGGTTTTATGAATACCTACACTGATCATATGATTGCAGGAAGAGGATTTATTGCAATTGCTGTTGTGGTATTTGCTAGGTGGATGCCAAAAAGAGTTCTTGGAGCAGCACTTCTATTTGGTGGAGCTAATACACTTCAGATGAGATTACAAGCTATTGGTGTGAATATTCCAAATCAGGCTCTTCAAGCACTCCCATATCTGTTGACAATCATCGTATTGCTTGGAGTATCTAAACATGTGAATTTCCCTTCAGCATTTACTGTTGCCTATAATAGAAATGAAAAGTAATAAGCTATATATATTAATCATTCTTTTATTACCTCTGAGTGTTGGATGTGTAAGTACTCATCAACCTTCTAGCTCTTTTAGTGAGGCTTGTATAGTGGCTCAAAAGGTAGTAGATGCAGTAAATGAGAATTCTCCATCTACCCTTTATGATCTATTGAGTGACAATCTTCAAAAGAGAATAAGTAAAGAAGATTTTATCCTTAATGCACAAAAAGAGAGATCGTATCCATATTTAACACCATTGTATCTCTATCTTAATGGAATCGCACTTAATCGGGATGAGAGCGCAGATGTCGAATGTCTCGTGGCTAGTCGACTACCGGGTGAGAAGTATAGATTCTCATTAGTAAAGGAGAGGGGAGAATACCGTGCGATTGTCTTTGAAGATGTTGTAGATGGGTCCTTTATTGATAAATTTGACCATATAGTAACTTGGTAATATATTGAAATAATTACTCAATGATTTTTGGAGATTTTATGAATAATAGTGGAGAAACAGATATTCAGCTGCTCATAGAACATATGCACCCACACCTTAGTGATGAAGTATATGTTGTTGTGAGTGTTCAAGAAGATGTTAGTTCCATTCCTTCGTTTGCACAGATAAGAGAGAAGGAGGGAATCACCTTGATTCTCACAAGTAAAGAAGCCGATAAAAGGTACATACCCTATGAACAAAAGTGGGCTCTTATTACATTGAATGTTTACTCATCACTTCAAGCAGTTGGTTTTACTGCGATTATCTCAAAAGCATTATCAGATAATGGAATCAGTGTCAATGTAATCGCAGGCTTTTATCATGATCATCTATTAGTTCCTTATTCACGTAAACAAGAGGCTTATATGATACTTAAGAATCTCTTTTAAGATTCTACCTGTTTGAGTATATGTTATAGGGGAATATAACAATTTACATTAACAGTATTATCCTCATGATGCTTCATTCGAAAAGGCTCATTGAGAGTCCTCTTTTAAAGAAAATATGTGAATAAAAATAGAGATCATGCTCTCTATCTCTACGTGAAGTCATGTTGACACTTTAGGATGAATTCTCTAACATGGGTCTTTGTAATGATACATTTCTCATACATTAATGATAGGAGTACATATGATCATACCCAATATTGAAGCTTTATCACTAACAGAGTTAAGATATATAGCGATTAAGCACAGAATAGATGGCGCCGATCAGTTAAGTCAAGAAGATTTAGTAGAAGCTCTTCATGATTTCTATGACGAATTTGGTAGAGGATTACCTACAATGAGTGCCCTCTATTCCCCTTCATCACAAAAGAGATTTATGAACTCCTTGGTAGAAGAAACTAGTGAGTATCAGATAGGAGAACTTCCTGGTGTTGTTGATCTTCCTGAAATATATAGTGAGACATCAATCCACTTGTTATTAAAAGATCCTTCTTGGGCGCACACCTACTGGAGTGTATGTTCTTCTGAGATGGAAAAATTAACTAAAAATGATAAGAAAGTTTCATTCTTTTTGCGTGTCAATCAATGTAGTAAAGATCATACCGTAGTTGATAGTTTTGACATTAATGTTGGTAATGATGATATTTCTTGGAATGTAAATCTCCCTGAAAAAGGATTCACTTACTATGTTTCTCTTCATTACATTGACTCTTTAGATGAGAGTGGAATCTTGTGCTCATCAAATAGTGTCACTACTTGTGCTGGATATTATTATCGTAACCCTCATCTTCTCATAGAAGATGAAGATGCATTTCGTTTGGTATTCTCATCATTGGTTACAAAAGGTGGTGTCATGGTTGATTCTTCTCCAGTACACGAAATTTTCAATAATCTAGATAAAAGAGGCAATAATTAATGAAGGCAAAAGCAAAAAGTTCAATTGGATTTATTCTTAATGCGCACATGCCATTTGTTAGACATCCTGAATACCCTAAATTTTTAGAGGAAGATTGGTTGTTCGAAGCAATAAGTGAAACATATTTACCTCTATTGAGAATGATGAAGAAATTGAGAGAGGAAGAAGTTCCTTTCAAACTCACTATGAGTCTCTCTCCAACCCTTTGTACCATGTTAGCAGATCCAATATTACAAGGAAGATTCACTAACTATCTAAGACTACATCAAGAATTAGGAGAGAAGGAGATTATAAGGTGTACAACAGAAAATCCTACTCCTCTTCCTCTCATTCATAAATATCTAGATCTTATTAAAGAGAATGTAAAAGACTATTTCGAAGAGTATCAATGTAATATTCTTACTGGATTCAAAGATTTGGAAGAAAGTGGACATCTTGATCTAATTACAACTGCTGCAACTCATGCCTTTTTACCCCTCTATAGCGAATACCCTGCAGCGGTAAATGCTCAAGTGGAACTTGCTGTACAATCACATATAAACTTTTTCAAGCGTCGCCCTAAAGGATTCTGGCTCCCTGAATGTGGCTATTATCCTGGTGTTGAAGAGTATTTAAAGAATGAAGAGCTCTCTTTCTTTCAACTAGGAGCTCAATCCCTCATCTTAAGTGAAACTCCAGTACAAAGAGGGAGTTATGCTCCGATAGTCACTAAAAGTGGCGTTTATGGATTTGCAAGAGATTACCATCTTACAAACCTTGTATGGTCAAATGTTGAGGGCTATCCTTGTGATCCTCTTTATAGAGAATTCTATCGAGATATTGGATATGATCTACCTTTAGAGTATATTCAACCATATATCCATGAACCTGAAGTAAGAATTTTCACTGGTTATAAATACTTTGCAATTACGAACAAAGGAAATGATAAAAAGTATTATGATATAGAAGCTGCATCAAAAAGGGTAAAAGAACATGCCCAGAACTTTATATATGAAGTAAACAGGAAGACTGACAAGTTAGAGAATCTACTCGATAGGCCTCCTTTTTATACGTTAGCATTTGATGCAGAACTATTTGGACATTGGTGGTATGAAGGACTAGATTGGTTAGAAGAAGTAATTAGGATTGCTGCAGTATCAGACTCTACCATCTTACAAACACAATTAGAATACACCATTAAGTATCCAGAAGCACAAGAAGTCACTCCTGCATTTAGTAGTTGGGGTGAAGGTGGGTATGCTGATGTGTGGACTGATGGTGCAAATGTATGGACATATCGTCATATTCACAAGGCTATTGAAAGAATGGAAGAATTGGCAATTCGATTCCCTCATCAAACCTCTCTTAAACAACGATTTTTAAATCAAGCAGCAAGAGAAGTACTCCTCTCTATGGCGAGCGATTGGCCTTTCATTATTCATAATGGGACTAGCACCTCATACGCAAAAAAGAGACTGATTGATCACTTGAAGAATTTTAATGTCGTCTATGAACACATGTGTAAGAACGCCGTTAATACTGAGTGGCTTGTAAAATCAGAGAAACGAGATAATATCTTCCCAGATATTGATTATAATATATTTGATGGTGATAGTGTTCGTAATCGCTATAATGGATAAGAACTAGAGCTCTCTATCCCATTTTAAAAGATACTCTTTAGCCTCACTTTGCGATAATTCAGTGTAAACATGGGTATTACTTAACGCCTCGTCTTTATAATCAGCATCCTTCTCCCAATCATTTCCTTCATCTATAACAAAGCATCCATCACTATTTATTTTTACAATATATGCTACTTCACCAGATCCTTCGGTGAATCGAGCGAAATATCTTGATTTTTTTCCATATATTTCCACTTTTCATTTCTCCATTCAATACAATACCGACTTTCTTTTTATCTCTCAACACTTTTAGGGCAAAATTTAGCTATTTTCTTTAATATGCAATACAAATGTATACTAGTTGTATTGAGTAATGTGAAAATGACACATGTATTGTCTATATAAAGAGTTGAGTTCAGGTGGGTGGGGGAGTATAGTAAGTGGTAGAGAGTGGTAATTTTTCCCACTTTTTTACAATAAAAACGAGGGAATGAAGATGTTAACCGGGGAATATCGAAATACGATTGACGAAAAAGGAAGAGTACTTATTCCATCAAGCTTAGAAATGCCCTTGAAGGTCAGAATTCCCTTGTCATTACACGTTCGGTAGAGAACTGTTTATGGATTATGACACCCTCTTACTTTGAATTTGTCAGAAAGAACATCATGGATGGAATGGTGCAATGTTTAATGCTGACACTCGATTATTACAACGATTTATCATTGGACAAGCCATGGAGTGTGAGATCGACAAAGCTGGAAGACTATTAATCCCCTCACAATTACGAGCAAAAATCAACCTACAAGTAAAAGAAGAATCAGTATTACTTGGAATTAGCACCTATATGGAACTTTGGAGTGTACCTTCATACGAAAAATTCCTTGAAGAAAGCGAACCTTTATTTAGTCAAGCCTCACAAAACCTATCAAATACGTTAGACAATGGGGGAGGAAAGATATGAAAATCGTTCATACCCCTGTTCTTAAAGAACAGACTCTAGAATACCTTATCCCTCAAATTGAGCATCCACTCATGATAGATTGCACATTGGGAGAGGGAGGGCATACTTCCCTCTTTCTCGAAAAATACCCATTCTTACATGTTATCGGTCTAGATAGAGATGTGAATATTCAAAAAGTCGCGATAGAGCGTCTTGAACCCTATAAAGATCGTTTTACAGCAGTCAATGCATGGTTTGATGAATTTTTATTACAATATCAAGGAGATGCCCCATCGATAATCCTATTTGATTTGGGAATCTCTGTCTTTCATTATGAAGAATCATTAAGAGGATTTAGTTTCTCACGAAATGAAAACCTTGATATGAGACTTAATGTTGATAAAGATATCTCAGCTGCTGATATTGTGAATACCTATAGTGAACAAGATATTGCACATATCATATTCACCTATGGGGAAGAGCGTTATGGAAGAAAAATAGCAAGGGCAATATGCAAAGCTCGAGATGAGAATCCTATCACCAAAAGTGATGAACTTGCATCCATTATCTCATCTTCTGTTCCTCCTCAATATAGGCACCAAAGGATTCATCCGGCGACTCGTACTTTCCAAGCTCTTAGAATCGCAGTGAATAGTGAACTCGATCGAATAATCCCATCAATACATAGAGCTATTGATATATTGGCTCCAGGTGGATATATCGGGGTTATTAGTTTTCATTCTCTTGAAGATCGTCCTGTCAAACATCTCTTTAGAGAGAGAGAAAAAGGATGCATTTGCCCTCCTAAAGCTCCTATTTGTACGTGTGGCAAAGAGAGTGACATTAAAATCATTACAAGAAAACCCCTTATTGCATCTGACGAAGAATGTAGAATCAATCCTCCATCTCGAAGTGCGAAATTTAGAGTCGCACAGAAGAAAGGAGGATCTGTATGATGTTTATGGATACTCAAATAGTTCATACTAAGACTATTTCAATAAAAGAAGCATTATTGATCGTTTCAACGTTGTTCTTTTTGTTTATGATACTTCTTATCCCCATCTACCAAGCCTCTGTGATGAGAGAATTAGCAATACGTCTTTCTCAAACTGAAAGAGAAATTATTCTACAGTCAGAAAAAGAACAACTCTTAAGAGCCTATCTAGCAAAAAGCAGTATTCCAGACATTGCATCACAAGTTGCAATAGAGAAAGACATTCACCTCCAAAAAATACCTTTTAATCAAGCGAAGCTTGTCATTATCAAGGATGGTGAATTATGAGAAAAGTGTCAGCAGCATATCTTGCATCACTTATACATTATCCTCATGAAGACTCGTTCTCTCATATACACATCGATCATATCACCATTGATTCAAGAAAAGTACATTCCTCATCACTCTTTGTTGCACTTAGAGGAGAACATGTTGATGGCCACGATTACATAGAAGAGGCAATAAGAATGGGAGCTGAGTTAATCATAGCTTCTTTAGAAAAAAAAACAGAGAGTATTACACATAATCTCGCACTCTCACACTAAAGTCTTTTTTGTAGAAGATCCTTTAAAGACTCTTCAATTGATGGCTAAACGCCATATTGAACATGCTCAGCACATACAGAAAATTGGGATTACTGGAAGTGTTGGTAAAACAACAACAAAAGAAATTCTCTCTTCTATTTTAGAGGGAGAGGCTAAGACAGCAAAAACTATTGGCAATTTCAATAGTGAAATTGGTCTTGCTATCAGTGCCTTTGAAGTAGAGCAGGATTCTCAATATGCAGTATTTGAGATGGGAGTAGATAAAGTGGGAGAAATGGATACTATGGTTGATATCTTTTCTCCACATATGGCCATTATCACCAATATTGGTCTTTCTCATGTTGGTAAGATGGGTTCACTTAAACATATTGCTATGGAGAAAGGGAAGATATTTCATTCATCTATTCAATCTGCTTTTATTGATGAGAAGAGTACATGGAAGAATGTCGTCACACAGGATAAGGATATTACTCTAAAGACTTTCGGATACAAGAGTATGCCTCATATTACACACATCACTTCATTACATTTGGATGGATGGAAATTCCTTTATAAAGGAATCCCAGTTCATATTAAAGGTATCGGTCAACACTCATTATTAGATGCTCTTGCAGCTATCAGAATTGCTGAGTCGCTAGAAGTGAGACCTTCTATTATTGTAGAAGGCTTACAAGCATGTAAGGTAATGAATGGAAGAAGCCATGTAACAAGGGGAAAGGTCACCATCATAGAGGATTGGTATAATTCTTCTGTAGATTCTACTCATCATATTTTGCAGTGTCTGAAAAGTGCTCCATGCAGTGGAAATAAGCGTGTCGTTCTCGGGTCAATGAAAGAGATGGGATCCTATACTCACAGAGCACATGAAATGGTTGCTCATGATGTACAAAGAAGCCATTTAGAACACGTATATCTTTATGGACAGGAAATGTATACCACCTATAACTATCTTAAAAAAGGGAGAAATGAAACAAGTATATTCTACACAGATGAATATGAAGAACTTCAGAATGTGATGTTAAAAGAGACAAAATTAGGGGATCTCGTTCTTTTAAAAGGATCTAGAGCGATGGAGATGGAAAGGCTTGTTCCTTTCATTAGCACTATTAGATAGGAACTTTATATGAATACATTTATTATGAGTCTGATTTCGTTAATATTCTCATTTCTCATAACCATGGTGTGTATATACGTCTTTATTTTTCTTATGAAAAAAGTAAAAGTCTTCCAAATTATTAACCCAGATACCCCTGATACTCATCAGGAGAAAAAGAATATCCCTACTATGGGTGGACTCACTTTCTTATTGAGCAGCACGCTTACAATTACCATCTTTAGTGATATCTCTCATCCATACACCTACCTTCCACTCATATCGATGTGGAGTTTTGCTTGTATCGGCCTTATTGATGATGTGATGAAGCTGGTCAAAAAGAGACAATTGGTCTCACATCTTTAAGAAACTTGCTATGCAAATACTAGTAGCTGCGTTGAATTTCTACCTTTTCGCCAACTATAGCGGACTACATGTTTCCTCTGTCAGTGCATTTTGGAATCCTCAGTATACAGTCAACATTGGTATATGGTTTCCTATAGCATTTTTGTTATACATGGTGATCTTTGTGAATGCTGTGAATATTAGTGATGGATTAGATGGATTAGCTACTTCAGTTTCATTAAGTCCATTGTTTCTACTCTTTATTGTTTCTTCAATATTTGCAACTTCAAGTTTCATCATCCCTTCTCAGACAATAATCGGTAGCAGTGCCATGAATTTACTCATAGTAGTAGGTTCTCTCATTGGAGCACTATTAGCGTTCTTATGGTTCAACGGGTATAAAGCCACTATTTTTATGGGCGATGTTGGTTCTCATGCTATAGGAGCTCTTATTGGAATGGGTGCATTGTTAATGAAAGTCGAGTTAATCGTTGCATTCGCTTCAGGTGTATTACTTATAGAACTTCTTTCTTCATTGATACAAATAGTTTCAATAAGAGTGTTTCATCGAAAAGTGTTTTTGTTAGCACCTATTCATCATCATTTCGAAAAAAGGGGGTCTTGAGGAGAAGATAGTTACGAGGTTCTTTATTGTAAGTGTGATTCTTACTCTGGTTGCAACACTCTTTTTTGCAATAAAGTACCGATAATTCTTTTTTAAGACGATATATGGATTATTCCGAAGTCTATGATCATCAAATAGAACATACTTCTCAATTATCTTCAAAAAAAGGGGCAATCTCTCTTCATTCCTTTTTGTTTGTTTCTCTTGTCATTCTCTTAGTCACATTAGGGCTCATTACAATGTATAGTGCTTCTTATGATGAAGCTCTGAGAATTGGGCGAGATGGGGCATATTTTTTTACTCGACAGTTAATATTTGCTTTATTAGGTGGTCTCTCGTTTTTTATTATCTCTCGATTATCGCTCTCTTTTATCAAGAAGCTTGTGACTCCACTATTAATCATCTCAATCATTTTCATGTTATTAACATTATTTACTCCATTAGGAATTGAGAGAGCAGGAGCTAGAAGATGGTTGCAGTTGGGTCCTCTTCCTTCTTTCCAACCAAGTGAACTTTTAAAAAATTGCAGTAGTTTTGTGTATTGCAAAATCCTTTCATCACCTAGTCCTCTTAAAAAGTCTCTTACAATAAGTGTTCTTCTTATTGCTATTTCATTCTTCTTAATAGTTATTCAAAAAGACTATTCGACTGCTCTTGTTTTTGTAAGTGTAAGTATGCTTATTACAATCGCTGGTGGGTTATCACTCTTAGTATGTATCAGCTTAGCTCTCCTATTTAGTATCCCTGCAACAGTGTTCCTATTAATTGAACCATATCGTATTAGACGAGTCGTGAGTTTTATCTTTCCATCAATTGATCCTTCAGGAATAAATTATCAAGTGAGTAAATCACTTGAAGCAATTAAAAGTGGTGGTTTATTTGGTAGAGGGTTAGGACAAGGTGTCTATAAGTTGGGGATTATTCCTGAAGTACACAGTGATTTCATTTTTGCATCATTTGCTGAGGAAATGGGATTAGTAGGTATTATTTTCCTGTTTTTGTTATTTATCGCTTTCACTTATACAGGGATAAAGGTTGCTCTTAATATGAAAGAGAGTAATTCCTTTGCATCTCTTTCTTGTTTTGGAATAACAATGATGATTACAACCCAGGCATTAATAAATATCATGGTTGTGACTTCTCTATTACCTCCCACAGGAATCCCTCTTCCATTCTTCTCACAAGGTGGAACCAATCTTTTGTCATAATAAGTGAGTGTGCTCTCATATATCTATGCATGAAAGAAGAGAGAAAGGAGGAGTCTTCATGGTAGATAGTGCATATAGTGTTGGGATTGATTATGATGTGTATAGGAGTCATGATTTTTATGAACCTGTAATGGTTAATACGGCCTCTTACAAGAAATTACCTATTAAAAAGGTCATCATTTTCATTGCTATTGGTCTCATGCTTCTTTCCTCTTTTATCTTGTACACACTTACCTGTATTCCATATTTTGATATCCAACATCTCTCCATCGTCTCATCAACTCATGATTCCCTCTCTCCATCAATTGAAAAGATGATTGAAGAGAATCTAATTGGAACTTCTCTCTATTCACCAATTAAGAGAAATGGAGAGAAGATCTTCACTCAGCATCCCTTAGTTAAGGCGGTGAATGTACAAAGAGAAAGAGATCGAAGCGTAACAATTGGTGTAGAGGTTCATACTATAGATGCGCTATTTGTTGTAAATAATGAGTACTATGGATTAATAGATGGAGACCTTATTCCTATATATGAAGATGATATTCCCTATTATTCAAAAGAGACGATTCAAATAACGAGCAGCACCACATTCGATAGTGCACAACGAGCAACTCTCATTCCCTTATTACAAAAACAATATGTCGATAAAAATGAACTAACTGGTAAAAAGATTGCCTCTAGTGAAATATTTTTCCCACTTATGGGACTCACTTTAAGAATTAGAGAGAGTATTAGTTACTCACGCTTGCACTATGTGTTACAATTAATTAGACTAGAGCGTGAAAAGAGTCTAATAACAAATATTTCTCTCCATTCACAGGTGTGCTATGATGTATATCAAAACACCCTTATAATGGACCAGCCGGAGGTAGCAGTTGAGCTTAGATAAAGTGATGGTAGGATTAGACATCGGGAGCTCATGGACACGTGCTGTCATTTGTACCATTGATAGCGATGGCTCTTTGATGGTTGATTCTCTTACAGAACGCCCCTCAGAAGGTATTCGGCAAGGGGTCATTGTCAATATAGAGCAAACTATAAAAACAATCACAAGTGTAATTAGTGAAGCAGAACTTCAAGCCGGTGCTGATGTTTCTTCGGTTATTATTGGTGTTGGCGGAAATCATATAGAAGGCATTCCTTCTCAAGGTGTTGTCGGTATTAATGCAAAAGATCAGGAGATCAATAGAGAAGATATCTTTAGATCTTTAGAGGTAGCTCGAGCATTTGAACTTCCACTAGATCGTGAAATTCTTCATACCCTTGTGCAGGAATTTAGAGTTGATGGTAGGGGCGGAATCAAAGATCCTATCGATATGTTAGGTCATCGACTTGAATCGAAAGTGCTGATTGTTACAGCTAGTTCAAGTGTCTGTCAAAATGCCAGAAAATGTATCCAGAGAGCCTCATTTCAAGTACAACGGCTTGTTGCACAGCAAATTGCTGATGCTGAGGCGGTATTAAGTGTTGAAGAAAAAGAGATGGGAACAATCCTTATCAACATTGGTGGTGGTACAACAAATATGATTGCCTATGTCAATGGAGCTCCTGTATACACAGGAGGTATTCTCATTGGAGGTTCTCATGTCACTAATGATATAGCCTATCTTCTAAATAAACCCAAAATAATTGCAGAGCAAGTGAAACAAGAATTTGGTAATTGTCACCTTCCTTCCGTTGATTCATCTGAAATGATTATTATCCCACAAGTTGGAAACCTTCCTTCAATAAAGATGCCAAAGAGGGAGTTAAGTAAAATTATTGAACCTCGAATGGCAGAGATTTTTTCTCTTTTGCAAGTAGAACTTGAAAGAAAAGGTGTGAGAGGCTCGTTTGGAGGAGGTGTAGTCCTCGTTGGTGGGGGAGCACTTTTATCAGGAGCAACAGAATTAGCTAGTGAAGTGTTTAGACTTCCTTCTCGTATAGGATTCCCAGAAGCTCTTCATGGACTCGATAGGTCATACATTAATCCTAAATATACTACTACCCTTGGACAAGTAATGAGTGAAGCAAAACGGATTAGAGATATTTCATCAAATTCAACGAATGTAAAAAGAGACAAACATTCACCCTCTCTTTCTCAGAAAGTAAAAGGGATTTTCAAAACAATTTTTTAAAAAAAGCATGATATAGTTATGCTGGAGGATATATTTCATGGATTTTGATATGCTTGAAGATTTATTACAAAACGAGCAAACACCCCCCACAGATATTAAAGTAGTTGGGGTTGGTGGAGCTGGAGGAAATGCTGTAAATCGGATGATTTCGAGTGGATTGAAAAAAGTCACATTTGTAGCGATGAATACAGATATTCAAGCACTTCAGAGATCAAATGCTCAAGTGCGAGTTCCACTGGGGAAACAACTCACTGGAGGTTTGGGTGCCGGAGGTATTCCTGATGTTGGAGAGAAAGCAGCTCAAGAAAGTAGAGAAGAGATAAAGAAACTTCTTGAAGGTACTGACATGGTCTTTATCACAGCTGGAATGGGAGGTGGAACTGGAACAGGTGCTGCTTCTATCATTGCTGAGATAAGTCGTGAAGTGAATGCTCTCACCGTTGCTGTTGTTACTACTCCTTTTGCCTTTGAGGGGAAAAAGAAGTTACAGCTTGCCCTTACAGGAATAGAAAAATTACGTAAAGTAGTAGACACTCTTATTCTTATCCCTAACCAGTATCTTCTTAATATTGTTGAAAATAATACTCCTATAAAGAAAGCTTTTTTATTAGCTGATGATGTTCTTCGTCAAGGAGTACAGGGTATAAGTGAACTTATTACAGAACCAGGTGAAATCAATATTGACTTTGCCGATGTAAGAACTGTGATGAAGGGGCGAGGTGATGCCCTTATGGGTATTGGAATCGGAGAAGGAACCTCTCGTGCTGTAGATGCCGCTCGTAGTGCTATTAATAATCCTTTATTGGAAAATGCTCGAATAGATGGAGCGAAAAGTGTTCTGGTAAACCTCTCTGGAGGTGATGGGCTCACTCTTCAAGAATACCAAGATGTTGTAGAGCTTATTACTGAAAACTGTGCAGAAGATGCCCTTATTATTGCTGGTCAAGCATATAACCCAGAGCTTGGTGAAAAAATTAAAGTTACTGTTGTTGCAACAGGTTTTGAACAACCAGACTCTCTTGATGAAAATTCTGAAGTGATTGATTATAAAAACGAAAGGTTGAAGGTCCTATCCTCGATCAGAGAGGAAAAGCTAAAGCTAAAGATGATTATCCACAGAAAGAAGATGAAGAAGTTATCACAGTAAACAGATGGCAAGACCTTCAACATCAACTCGGTGGACAAAAAAATGAAAAAGATTATAGTTTTCCCGCAGTACTAAGATACCAAAGGGAGAGAAAGAGGAATAATACGTGTCTTTAACTAAGAAAAATGAAAAATTATTTCTTGATTATAAAGAATATGTAATGGTTGCCAGACGTTTATCAGAGGCAACCATTGATGTATATACTCACCTCATCTATCATTTTCTCACCTTTATTGAAGAACAGAAATTAGATGTTAAGAGGATAAAAAGTGAAGATATTTCCAAATTCTTTTCAGATTCCGTGAAAAGTGGTAGAACGATATCTAAAGAGATTAGTGCACTACACTCCTTTTTTTCCTACCTCCTTGAGATTTCTTTGATTACAGAAGATCCTACGAGTTTACTCGACTCTCCAAAGATAGGAAACTCATTCTTCAAAAGTGTAAGCTATGACGAAGTAGACACAGTTCTTCAATCTATCGACATCTCTAGCGGTGATCCACTCATGATTAGAGATAGAGCCCTTTTTGAACTCATCTATTCGTGTGGATTAAGAATTAGTGAACTTATCTCTTTGAAGGTGGGAGACTATAAAGAAAAAGAGAGGCTTCTATTCATACAAGGGAAAGGAGATGTTCAACGGTTCTCTCCTGTAGGTGAAGTTGCTCATGAATTGTTAATCTATTACCTTGAACATAGTCGAAACATACTTCTTCATAATCATATACATAATCACACACTATTTATTGGTCGTAGAGGAGAAACATTAACTCGTCAGGCTATATCCAAACGGTTTGCCTCTTATTGTAAAAAGGTAGGAGTAAAAGCTTCAGTACATACCTTACGCCACTCATTTGCCTCTCATTTGCTTCGTGGGGGGGCTGATCTTAGGTCTGTACAAGAACTTCTTGGACATAAAGATATTAGAACAACCCAAATCTATATTCATAGTCAAACAGAAGATATGTACCAACAATATAGAACGTATCATCCAGATGGGCAAAAGGATGAGCTATGAGCCATTATGAAGAACATCTTGTAGTAATTGAAGAGTATATTAATTACCTTAGCTATGTGAGAAAAATAAGCACACATACAATCATCTCTTATCGTCACCACCTTACTCATTTTGCTTCGTTTGTTGAGAAAAATGAGATCTCCTTGAAAGATGTGAGTAGTCTTGATGCAAGAAGATATGTATCGACACTCATTGCAAAAAGATATGAAAAAGCAACAATTAATAGTTACCTTGCTTCTTTAAAATCTTTCTACCGTTACTTATTAAAAAAAGAAGTTGTAACAATTAACCCATTTGTTTCTATACAAGGGAATCCTCGGGTACGTAAACTTCCATCATATCTTACCCTTGATGAAGTACACAGGTTGCTCTCGATTGAACCACATGACCTTATTTCGATGAGAGATATGAATATTTTTCATTTCTTTTATTCAACAGGATGTAGAATGAGTGAGCTTCTTAATATGAATTATAGTGATGTTGATACGCATGAGATGAGAATAGAAGTAGTAGGTAAAGGAAATAAAAGAAGGTTTGTCTTTTTAACGCCTTTAGCATATTCCTTTTTTATTAGATTAAAAGGGCAAAGAGATGCGTGGCTTTACAGATACCCTCTTAAAGATAAAAAGATAGTGATGCAATTTTTTTAAGTGTTGGTGGAAAGCGGTTGTCGCCTTCGACCCTTCATAGTATCTTTGATATGTATAGAACTAAATTGGGTCTAGTAGGGAGGTTTACTCCTCACATGCTTCGACACAGTTTTGCGACGCATCTTATGAATAATGAGTCACCTATACAGTTAGTGAGTGAGCTGTTAGGGCATGCGTCGCTATCAACTACTCAAATATATACACACATAACCACAAAAAGGTTAATTGATGTATATAACAATTCACATCCACATGGAAGGAAGAAAGATGGAAATACGCGGAACGACAATCATAGCGGTGAGACGGGGCAATGAAGTTGCTATCGCCGGAGATGGGCAGGTAACTGCAGGAGATACCATTATGAAGGGGAATGCACGTAAAGTGAGAACCCTACTAGATGGAAAAGTAATTAGTGGCTTTGCAGGAGCTACAGCTGATGCCTTCACCCTTTATGAAGTAATTGAAAGCAAACTAAAACAATACAATGGAGACCTTACTCGAAGTGCCGTTGAAATGGCAAAAGAGTGGAGAATGGATAGATCGTTGAGACGGTTAGAAGCGATGATTATCGTTGCTGACTCAACAAAGACATTCCTCATCACTGGAATGGGAGATGTTATAGAACCCGAATACGATGTTATTGCAATTGGGTCGGGGGGTAATTATGCCCTTGCCGCTGCACGTGCATATAGCGAAAACAAAGAGCTAAGTGCTCGTGAAATTGCAACAAAGGCATTGACAATTGCGAGCGATATCTGTGTATATACAAATACCTCTATACTTGTAGAAGAACTCAAGGAGAAAAATGAATTTAGATGAATTAACCCAGTTGAAATTGTTGGGAATTAGATAAATATATTATTGGACAAGATGATGCAAAAGAGCAGTTGCTATTGCTCTTAGATCTCGATACAGGAGAAAACTCCTCCCTGATGGGATGAGGGATGAAGTTGCACCTAAAAATATCATTCTTATTGGACCTACTGGTGTTGGAAAAACAGAAATTGCTAGACGTATCTCAAAGTTAGCACGAACACCTTTTGTGAAAGTAGAGGCTACCAAATATACTGAAGTTGGGTATGTAGGGAGAGATGTCGAATCAATGGTGAGAGACTTAATGTCTGCTTCGATTCAAATCACTAAACATGATTTAGCTGAGAAAAAAAAAGAGGAAGTAGATAAAGCCGTTGTTGAAAGATTATTAGACTTACTTCTTCCTAGCACACCAAACAAAAAAGATGAATCTTCTACACATCTTCAAGAAGCCACGAACGATACAAGAGAGAAATTTAGACAATTCCTTAGTGAAGGGAGATTTGAAGACCGCCTTGTTGAACTTTCCTCATCTTCTAAACCTGCAGTACAAGGTCTTGAACTCATCGCTGGTGGTAATAGAGATGATATTGAGAGTGCTATGCAATCACTTGGGTCAATCTTTGGTTCTAAGCAAAAGAAACGTAAGGTGAGTATAAAAAGGGCTCGACAAAATTCTAGAAGAAGAAGAAATGGAGAAAATGCTTGATCAAGATCAAGTGGTAGAGATTGCAAAAGAACGTGTTGAACAGATGGGGATTATCTTCATAGATGAAATAGATAAAATTGCAGCAACAAAGGGATCAAGAAATGGTCCTGATGTCTCAAGAGAAGGAGTCCAAAGAGATATTCTCCCTATAGTTGAAGGGAGTAAAGTGAGCACTAAATGGGGTGTTATTGATACCTCTCATATTCTCTTTATTGGCGCTGGAGCATTTCATATGTCTAAGCCGTCTGATTTAATACCAGAATTACAAGGAAGATTCCCACTTAGAGTTGAACTTAAAGAGCTTAATGCAGCAGATTTTTTGAGAATCTTACTTGAACCTGAAAATGCAATAATTAAACAATACATTGCTTTAATGGAAACCGAGGTGTTACCTTAATTTTCGAAGACGAAGCCCTTTTAAGAGTGAGTGAAATTGCGTATAGTGTAAACTCAACAACAGAAAATATTGGAGCAAGAAGACTATATACGATTATGGAGCGTCTTTTAGAAGATCTTTCATTTAAAGCCGATAAGTTATCTGGGGAAACATTTAGAGTTTCAAAAGAGTATGTTGATGAACGTCTTAGTGATGTCTTTAAAGATGAAGATTTAAGTCGTTATATTCTATAAATGATGAGGGGAAAGGTGTGAAGTATATCACCATTGTTGCAAAAGATTTTGAATCAGCAGTGAAAAAAGCTCGAGCTGAATACGGACAATCTATCCGTATTCACTCTCGTCGTGATACTTCATATCGTCGAGGATTATTCGGATTGAAGAAAATTCCCTCTGTAGAGCTCATTTGTTACCTGGTTCCTAGTAAAGAAACTCCTATACTTGAAACTGAAGAGGATGTGAATGTCATAGAGGAAAAAGAGGAGACAATCAAAAAAGATATACCTGAGAAAGACATCGTTAAAGAAGAAGAGATTCCCATTGAGACACCAGAACCTTCTGAACCTAGTATTAGTATGTATGACACGCTTATATCTCATGCTCACGACATTTTAAAGAAGAACCAATTCAGTAGTCACTGTATCTCAATTATTGAAGCTCTATTAACTGAAAGTCTCACAGGAAACAGTACGATTCCTTCCAAGGAAGAGTTTGAACTTATGGTGGTTGATAAGATTGTCTCTTTGATTACCATAGACCATGAAAGCCAACTACACCCCCTCACTTTTTTATTATACTAGGACCGACAGGAACTGGTAAAACAACTTCTATTGCAAAATAGGGCTCTCTATGCTCTTCAAAGTGAAGAAGAATACCGTAGGTCAGTCCATTTTGTCACCTTAGATGATTATAGGGTGGGGGCAGCGGAACAATTGAAAGCATTTGGAAATAGTCTTGATATAGATGTAGATCTTGCTCGAGGTGAACAAGATATGTATCGCATCATGAAAAGACAGAAGATGTTGATATTGTTTTAGTTGATACTGTGGGAAGGAGCCCTAAAGATAAGGAACTCCTTTTTAGAATGAACACCATGTTATCATTAATAGAACCGGAACAGAAGAAGATGTATATCGCCTTAAGTGGATCAATGAAAACAGAAGATATTATTAAATCAATTGAAATGTACTCATCATATCCACTGCAATCAATTATTATCACAAAAGTTGATGAAACTGAATCCATTGGGAATATTCTATCTGTTGCCTATGAAAAGAATCTTCCTCTCCTCTTCTTTACTGATGGACAACATGTCCCTGTTGATATTCATAAAGCTTCAACAGCAACATTGCTCTCTTTGCTAAAAGGGTTTAGTCTTGATTTTGAAAGTATGTGGGCAAATCAATCTAGTCTCTCGTTTTAATCCACTAACTCAACTTTCTCTATTGCGCTACTTGTAATATAGCCAGTTCTTACCATATCACCAATCATATTTCCTATTGCAGGAGAGGCGATAGAGCTTCCCCAGATTGTTGACCCTTTTGGATCTAATGCAGCGATGTATATAATATATTCTGGATCATCTAATGGGAATATTGAGAGTGTGCTTGCTAGGTAAGTGGAAGCAAGATAGCCCCCTCCCTCAGGGTTCGCCACTTGTGCTGTTCCTGTTTTACTTCCAACAAGAACTCCTTCAACAGATGTCTTTGTTGCAGTTCCACCACTGATCGTCGCTTTTTCCATCCCATCTAGTATTGTTAATGCTACATCTTCATCAATAACGTGTTCATATATTGGGTTTTCATCTCTTAACACCGCTATTGTTCCATCATGGTGTATGATTGAGGAAACAAGGTAGGGAGATACTTTATTCCCTCGATGTGCTATGGCAGTTGCTGCAACTACAATCTGTAGAGGAGTCACTGCGATTTCTTGGCCAAAGGAGATTGTGGCCTTACTTCTATCTGACCAGGTTTCTGTTTTTGCGAGATACCCACTAGCAATACCCTGTAGAGGCAGGTCATAACGAGTAGTAAATCCAAATTTCTCAAGGTAGTTCCTAAATGTCTCTTTATCTATATTGTGTGACCAATGAGCGACAGCTCCATTACAACTTTTGGCTATCATCGTTGTAGGATCTACATCTCCATGAGGGGCAACACAATTAATTGTAATCTTATTTCCATCTTCTGTGATAAACGTATATTCTCCATCACAATAAAAATGTTCATCACTATTAATAGCTCTTGAATCAAGTTCTGCCGCTAATGAAAAGATTTTGAATACTGAACCTGGTTCTCTCATTTGAGTTGCAAAACTATTCCTTCTACTTTCGCTAGAGGAGGTTGCATATTCCTCTGGGTCATACCATGGATAACTGGTAGAAGCTAATATTGCTCCAGTTTTTGCTTCTATCACCAAACCCACCGCACTTTGTGCATTATGTTCCTTGACCATATCTCTAATTGAGAAATCGAGCATATATTGAATATTCATATCGAGTGTAAGGTATACATCACTACCATAAGAGATCTCTTCATTCACTTGAGGATAAGGAAGTAGTGTAGAATTATATGAGTACTCCAGGCCTTCTAGTCCCACATTCTCACTATTTACGAATCCTACAATTTGAGATGCATGATAACTTTGAGGATAGACTCTTCCATACCGCTTTTCTATGACAGCTCCTGAAAGAGACCCTTTCTTAATTAATATATCGAGAGTATTCTTTTCTGTTGTAGAAAGATTTTTTTTTTATAAGAGCATATCGTATTTTACCTTCTAATATCTTTTTAACCTCTGTCTCACTCATATCAATTATTGGTAATAATTCTTCAATGAATGTATCAATATTATCAATTTTCCAGAGGTGAAGAGCTAGAGCATAATAGGGAGTCTCTATTGCAAGAATTTCTCCGTTCCTATCATAGATTGTTCCACGAACCACTCGGTGTGCAACTTTTGGATTCTCGTATACGTTCTCACTTGAATCTGAAGAAAGAATTAGCCATACTAAAAATGAGAGAATGATTATGAAAAAGGTGATAGAGACGATAAGTACAATATGTAGTGTCTGTTTTTCTCTAGATACCATAGTGAATTTATAGTATTATGTTTATGATGCATTGTCGATAGTAGGTAGGTAGATGACAGATAAAAACCAGGGCAGTTATGATGACATGGATAAAGGGAGAACACCTCGTAAAAATGATTCTAAAATAGATAGAAAAAGCTTATCTATTATTATCATTGTTGTTATTGTAGGTATCGTTCTCTCTCTAGGAGTGCTTATACTATGGTTCTTTTTCTTTTCAACTCCTAATCAAACCAATAAAAAAAGAAACTCCTGTTCCAACCTCCTTAGTTATCAATGAGAAAGTACCTGAACCCTCTGATATAACACCAACAGAACCTCTTGTTCCCAAAGATATCTCAGATAAGCTACAAGATGTGAAACTCGACACAGATAAGGGAATTCAGGTGAGTGAAAAAGATGGTTGGTATTTAACTCATATTGTCAAGGAGGGAGAAGATCTCACCTCTATCAGCGAAATGTATGGAATAAATAAAGAGTCAATTATCAGCGTCAATGGGATTAAGAATCTAAGTGCTATTAAAAAGGATGTCTCTTTAAAGATTCCTATTCAAAATGGACAACTCTATACTGTACAATCTGGAGATTCCCTTTCCATTATCACTAATAGATATAATCCATCTTTAGGATGGAAGACTCTTCAAGAGATTAATAATCTTTCTAGTCAAAATATATTTCCAGGACAAAAACTCTTTATTCCTAGTGCAACAGCTTCGTTAGATGGATCCTTAAATGATTATAATCGTTTTATTTCCCCTTTTGAAGGACGAATAGTTGGATTATACGGACAGACTGTGGTCTATGGGACGAGTGAACAAGTTCTCTCTTTACAGGGTATTTGGATTGAGGGAAAAGAGGATGATCCAATAAAAGCTAGTGCTACAGGAATTGTTGTAGATACAGGAAATAATGTGAATGACGAGGGGCGATTTGTAGTCTTAAGCCATGAAAATGGGTATAGAACCAAGTATGCTCATCTGAATGAAGTCAAAGTAAGTGTTTCAGATTCAGTAAGACAGGGAGACATTATTGGGACCATGGGGCAAAGTGGGAATATAGACAAGACTCTCCTTTACTTCTCTATAGAGCAAGATGGAACTGCCCTAGATCCAGCAAATTTCTTTTAGAAAAAAAAGAATGATAGTCATCACGAAATTAATAATTTACACATACAGATACATGGGTAAGAATTCCTTCTTACCCATGACTTACGTAGTTCTATGTTAGAAACATAGTGTATTATGCATCTTTTCCATGACAATGTTTATATTTCTTTCCACTACCACAAGGACAAGGTTCGTTTCTTCCCACTTTCTTTGTGGTTCTTACTACAGTTACAGGAGCTTGAGATCCTTGGTTACCACCTCCAGACCTGTCGAAAGAAGATATTTCTTTATGAGATTCTACTACTTTCCGTTTTGTTGCATTGTGTGATGTCTTTGGATCTTCTTGAATTTTGACATTAATCATTAACAAGGAAATATAATCTCTAATGGAAGAGATCATGGTATCAAAGATATCAAATCCTTCTAACTTATATTCTAACAATGGATTCTTTTGAGCATAGCTACGTAAAGAGACAGATTCTCTTAATGCTTCAAGTTGATCAAGATGATTTTGCCATCTCATGTCAATTTGTCGTATGTATTGGAAACGTAAGAATTCATTAAAATTCTTAACCCCAGTCATACTGACTTTCTCATCAATCATCCCACTAATAATTGAGTATGCTGTACTTGCAATATCCTCTTTTCTTGTTACATCGGTTTTGGAGAGTTCACTCTCAATATTAATATGATATTCTTGTTCAATTAAAGAAGCATAATGACTAATCAATTTAGGAGTTTCATGTGTTCCTTCAAGGGAGGTAGCTAACCGGACAAGTCCATCGTTGATAGAATCAAGTCCTCGAGATATAAGGTTTTCGTCTTTTAAGATCGTATCTCTTTGAGAATAGATAAAGTTTCTCTTGTTCATTTAATACATCATCATACTCTAGTAAGTGCTTTCTTATATCGAAGTTTTGTTCTTCTACTTTAATCTGAGCTTTCTCAATTGCCTTGGAGATCATAGAATGTTCAATCGGATCTGCTCCCATTCCAACACGAGCAAGCATATTCCTTACTGTATCTCTTGCAAATAATCTCATTAGAGTATCATCAAGAGAGATAAAGAATCTCGATACTCCTGGGTCTCCTTGACGTCCACTACGACCTCTGAGCTGGTTGTCGATACGGCGAGATTCATGACGCTCGGTCCCTAAAATATAGAGTCCACCGAGTTCTTTTACCTCTTCATATTTTTTCTTCCAATCAGGATAGACTTTCTCTTTTGCTTCTTTGAGTTGAGCGGGTGTTGCTTCAGAGCCAACAACTTTTCTCATCATTGCATCAATAGATCCACCTAATTTGATGTCAGTACCACGACCTGCCATGTTAGTAGCTATAGTAATAGCTCCTTTTGCTCCAGCATCTTCAATGATGAGAGCTTCACGGGCATGATTCTTTGCATTTAGGACTTCATGCTTAATCCCTCTTTTATGAAGAAGGGAAGAAATGAGTTCAGATTTTTCAATTGAAACAGTACCAACAAGAATTGGTTGTCCACTCTTATGAACACTCTCTATTTCATTGCAGATTGCATCAAGTTTATATTGTTCAGTTAAGTAGACTGAATCTTGATGGTCTATCCTAGCAAGAGGTAAGTGAGTTGGAATAACTACTACATCAAGGGAGTAGATATTATTGAATTCACCAGCTTCTGTATCAGCTGTACCTGTCATTCCAGAGAGTTTATCGTACATTCTAAAGAAGTTTTGGAAGGTTATGGTCGCCAGTGTTTTGTTTTGTGCTGCAATTTCTGATTTTTTCTTTTGCTTCAATTGCTTGATGTAGTCCTTCACTATAGCGACGACCATGTAACACACGGCCTGTAAACTCATCAACAATTTGTACAGCATTGTCTACAACAACATAATCAACATCTTTATGGAAAAGAGTGTGTGCTTTTAGTGCCTGAGTGACATAGTGGACAAATTCGAAGTTTTCATCATCATACAGGGTCCCTGTAATACTCTTATACTTTAATAGAAGCTCTTCAACATGATTTAATCCTTCATTTGTAAATGTGACCCGTTTATGTTTTTCATCGACTTGATAATCTCCACTCACATCATCATCGTATTCTAATGTTTCAGGATTAATTTCACAGGCTACAAGGTAGGGAACTATTTGAGCAGCTTCTTTGATTCGCTTTGTATCATCATCTGCTTGTCCACTAATGATTAATGGTGTTCTTGCTTCATCGATTAAAATTGAGTCAATTTCGTCTACAATACAATAATGGTGTGTTGCTTGAATTTTATCGACAGCACTATATTTCATGTTATCACGTAGGTAATCAAATCCAAATTCATTATTTGTTCCATAGGTGATATCACGAGCATAAGCAATCTTTCGAGCTTCATTATCCATACTACTGACAATGGCTGACACAGAAAGACCTAAAAACTCATAAATAGGGTCCATCCAAGCTGCATCACGTGAAGCAAGGTAATCGTTAACGGTGATGATGTGTACACCTTGGCCATCAAGTGCATTTAAAAAAGCAGAAGGTACACAGGTAAGAGTTTTTCCTTCACCTGTTTTCATCTCAAGGATATCTCCTTGGTGAAGAACAATCGCTCCCATAATCTGCTCATCAAAATGCCTTTCTTTTAATACTCTACTCGCAGCTTCTCGAACAAGAGCAAATGCTTCAGGAAGAAGTGCATCAAGAGTTTCGCCTCCCTCTCTTCTCTCTCTCAATTGCTGCGTAATAACTGGGAATTCTTCATCTTTCAATTCGCTTGCCCATGTAGAGAAGGAATTTACTTTATCCACTATAGGTTGTAATCTTTTTAAATCTTTTTCTTGTTTTGTGCCAAAAAGGCGTTGCAGTAGGCTTTTTGCCATTACCTGTCCTCTCAAATTATGTAAGATAGATAAATTATAACGATAAATATTGCCTGTGTATATTACTTTCATATAGAGTATGACAAGGATGAGGGGGAAATAATGTGATCATATGCTATACAGGTGGAGGAACGGGAGGCCACATATTTCCTGTTTTTCCCATTCACTCTGAATTATTAAAAAACGATTCATCATGTAAAGCTTTCTTTATAGGAAGATATTCAGAGTTAGAACAATCATGGGTTCAAAAAGAAGGAATTGCATACTATCCAATTCAAAGTGGTAAATTGCGAAGATATGCCTCTATTCATACCTTTTTTGACGCTTTTCGAGTAGTAATAGGGCTCTTTCAAGCTCTTTACATCCTTAAAAAATGAAACCTTCTATCGTTTTTCTAAAGGTGGATATGTTTCTGTCCCAGTCGTAATAGCTGCAAAGATATTAGGTATCCCCGCCATTTGTCATGAGAGTGATGCAACTCCAGGTCTCGCAAACAGAATTGCGATAAGATATTCTTCTACCATGTGTGTAGCTCACGAAGATGTGATACATCATTTTCCCTTGAAGCAAAGAGCAAAGTGTATCGTAACAGGAGTCCCTTCTCGTTTGAATAAAGAGGCATATGTAAAACACAGAGAGTATCCAAAACCTCTGCTAGTTATCTTGGGAGGAAGCTTAGGAGCATTACAAATTAATGAGTTAGTTGCTCCAATACTACCAGAACTTACATCAAGGGCATATATTGTTCATCAAACAGGAATAGGAAAAGGAATCTGTGGTTCTTATCCAAATTATGAAGCGCACGAATTTATTGAAAAGAGTATATTGATATCTTAGCACAAGCAGATATTGTTATTTCTCGAAGTGGGGCCACTTCTTTAGCCGATTATATTGAGATGGAAGTCCCTTCAATTTTGATTCCTCTGGGGCGAAATGCAAGTAGAGGAGATCAGATTCTGAATGCACAAAGACTCGAAAAGATGGGAGGCTCAATTGTGCTCGATAGTGAACACATTAATTCGCAGCAACTATTGTTCACAATAGATAATGCATTAGCTGATAAAGATACGTTAGGGAAGATGAGGATGAAATTAAAAGAATGTCATCTTCAAAGAGGAGAAACTCTTATTGCTTCAATTATTCTAGATACAGTAGAATGAAAAAGTGATACGATAGAACACGATGAATATTCATATGAACATAATTGATACGAGAAAGGAAGGAAAAGGATGAATGAATGGAGTATAGCTATTGGTATATTTAATGTAACAGTGCTAGATATTATTATATTTGGCCTTTTATTGATTGGAGCTGTGTTGGGAGCCTTAAAAGGATTTGCTAGAGAAGCGTCTACACGCTTTGGATTTATTGTAGCGGTCTTTGTTGCTCTTTTTATTTTACTCAGTTAGGAAGTAATCTTCTTAATGAGACTTTTTTCTTTATCTCCATTATTGAGCTCATTAATAGCATTTCTAATATTTTTTCACGATTGCATATATACTTATGCTTACACTCGGTACATTGCTTGAGAAAACCTTAGAGACAATCAAACTTGGATGGTTAGATTCAATTCTTGGATTAGGCCTTGGTGTACTAGAGATGTTTTTAGTCGTTACATTAATTATCTACATCCTAGATATGCAGAGTATATTTAATATCTATCCATATATATCAAACAGTGAGATATATACACGCCTCATCGAACCTTATGCTCCTAAAGTAATAGATGTATTAAAGGGAGCCTTTAATAATGTTTGATTCACTGCTTTCGTATCGTAAAGAAAATGCTTCAACATTAAAATCTCAAGTAAAACAACACATGATTTCTCACTCAATGTTATTTAGTGGTCCTCCATATAGTGGCAAAATGTCACTAGCAATAGAATTAGCGCGAGTCATCTCTTGTTTGAAAGATGGGGATGAATTATGTAATTGCTCTTCATGTAAAAGCTTTTATTACATGAGTATGCCAAATGTTATAATTCTCTCTTCTCGTGATCACGAAGTGAGGATTAAAGCCGCTATTTCATTGTATGAACAAATGAATACAAAAAGTAGCAAAAGAAATCTTATTGGACAAATCAGAATCGCTCTCATGGCTTATCATGAGGCCTTTGTAGAAAAACAAGATACGAAGAATAGCGCAATCTTTGCCCTTGCAAATGATATTGATACCTTGCTTATCGATTTCGAACAAAGCGACTTTAAAGAAGAGAGTGCATTAATCAATCAATTGAAAAAACTGCTATCATCCTTACTTCAGAATAAAAGACCAACAGTAAGTATAGATAACGTGAGAGGAAGTGCTAAGTGGACTACAAATACTGGATTCATTCAACAAAAAAGATTCATTCTTCTAGAAAATATTGAACAAAGTACAATTGGTGCAAATAACTCTTTACTTAAGCTTTTAGAAGAACCCCCAGCTGATACCTATATCATTCTACTAAGTGAACATCCCAAGCGTTTTATTACCTACTATTCTTTCAAGAGTACAACATCATCAATTAAAACCTATTACACTTTTCGAGAAAGAAGCAATCTTTCGAGATGTGTTTTTTGCTGATCCCTCCCATTATGCATCTATTGAAGAATTCATATATGCCAAAGCCGGAATCCCCATCAAAGAGTTGGAACAAGGTGCCAAAGATTTTGTTGCCTCTATTGCAACACAGAAACAGTTAGAATCATCTTTATTTTATGATATACTTATTTTATTAGAGTCACAATTCGCTCTTAATTATTTTCTAGAAAAGATAGAAGATGCCTTAAAAGAGCAATTAATGAATAATACAATGAGTGTGAAGAGTGTGAAAAGAATCCAACAGCATCTAAATGAATCAACTCTTAAAGCAAGGGTGTTTAATCAGCAGATTCCTGTCCTCTTTGAGACTCTCTATTACAGATTAGTGGAAATGATATGAATAATTTTGTACGAAGAGCATTTGAGAAGATTGAGAAATTAAGTACCTCTGAAATAAAAACCTTAGTGCGATACCAAGCTTCAGAGAATGAACTTCTAGGGACAGTCATTCAAGAAATTCAAGCAGGGGTAGTAGTCGTCAATACAGCTGCACGTGTTCTTACATGTAATGATGCAGCAAAGCTCCTTATCCCATTGAGACAAACTTTAGTTGAAGGGGCAAGTTTAAAATATATCCTTAAAGATACAGATATCTCTTCATTTATGTTTGAATCAATACAGCACATAGGAACAAAAGAAAGAAGAGAACAAGAATTTTTTATACAACGAGGTGAAAAAGTTATTACTTTATCAATTCGATCTGTTGTGTTTCAAAGTTCTTTCCTTCCTATGATGACTCATGATAGTGGTTCCAGAATTCTTTTCATTATAACAGATGTTACTGAAGAGAGGAGAAAAGAGGCTCTCCTTCATCGCAGTGAATCACTTGCTTCTCTTACAACAGTGGCTGCAGGTGTTGCTCATGAAATAAAAAATCCTTTAGCATCAATTGGGATTCATCTTCAATTACTGAGGAAAGCTTTTGAAAGGAAAAAACAACTCACTCTCAGCGATTCAGCTCGTTATCTAGATGTTATTGATGAAGAGATTGAACGACTAAACTCTATTGTGGTTGATTTTCTTTTTGCGGTAAGGCCTATGGATGTAAGACTTCGACTTGAACACATCAATCGAATAGTAGAAGAAGTGTGCACATTTGTAGGGTATGAGTTAAGTGAATATAAGATTCAGTTACATACAGATTTAGAAGATTATCTCCCAAAAATTAAAATTGATGAGAATCTCATTAAACAAGTTCTATTGAATATCATAAAAAATGCGATGAATGCGATGGAAGATAAAGGTGGCATCCTTTCAATAAAGACAAGACATCATGGGAATACTGTTGCCATTATTATTGAAGATAACGGGTGTGGAATGGATGAAAAAACTGTTGGGAAAATATTTGAACCCTATTTTACTACAAAAGAGACAGGAAGTGGATTAGGTCTCACCATGGTATTTAAAGTGATTAAAGAACATGGTGGAGAAATTAGCGTAAAGAGCACTCCTAAAAAAGGGACAACATTTACTCTTCATCTCCCTGTTCCCTCTTCTCAACGTCTTGCTATAGAGAAAAAGGAAAGGTAATGCAAAGAACAATTTTGGTTGCTGATGACGAAAAGAATATTAGACTCGGTTTACAAATTGCCTTAGAGGATGAAGGGTATCAAGTTCTTCTTGCTAGTGATGGACAAGAAGCGTGGAAGATCATTAATTCTTCTAATGTTGATTTACTTATCACCGATCTTAAAATGCCTAAGATGGGAGGTAATGAGTTATTAAAAAAGATTTCGAGCTCATTCCCTACAATGCCTGTTGTGATTCTCACAGGACATGGAACCATAGAGTCTGCCGTAGAAGCAATGCGTAACGGAGCTGTCGATTTCATGACAAAACCGTTAAACCTTGATCGCCTTTTTTATGCTCATTAAAAGAGCTTTTAGCAATCTAGATCTTTATGATCAAAATACTCAGTTAAAGAAAGAACTTGCTGAACTAAAAAGAATAAGCAGATATAATAAAATCATTGGAAAAAGTGAACCAATGACTCGCCTCATGGAAACTGTGAATCAGGTAGCAGATGCACAAGCTAGTGTATTAGTTACTGGAGAAAGTGGGGTAGGGAAAGAACTCATTGGAGATGCTCTACATAACTTATCATCGAGATCTAGTGGACCTTTTATAAAAGTAAGTTGTGCATCTTTTGCGGAAACCTTATTAGAAGATGAACTTTTTGGTCATGAAAAAGGGGCGTTCAGTGGAGCTGTCTCTTCTCGAAAAGGGAGATTTGAACTTGCTGATAAAGGGACTCTCTTTCTAGATGAGATTGGAGAAATTTCTCAGTCTACTCAAGTCAAACTCTTAAGGGTATTGCAAGAAAGGCAGTTTGAACGTCTTGGTGGAGAAAAAACGATTGAAGTTGATGTGAGACTTGTAGCCGCTACTAATAGAGATTTAGAGAATGAAGTAAAGATAGGAAAGTTTAGAGAAGATTTGTATTATAGACTTAATGTCATTCATCTCCATGTTCCCCCTTTAAGGGAACGAAAAGATGATATACCTCTTTTAATGAGTCATTTCTTAGAACTCTACACACAACGAAATAAAAGAAATATCGGAGGGTTTAGTACTCGGGCAAAAGCTGCAATGCTTAACTATGATTGGCCTGGTAATATAAGAGAATTAGGCAATTGTGTGGAGAGTGCCGTCGTGTTGACATCAGGTGATATCATTGAACTTGAAGATCTTCCTTCTGGTGTTCGTAATGCAAGTACTACCGAAAGAGTCGTCGTTCCAGTTGGAACAACAATGGCACAAGCAGAGAAGGCTCTGATTCTCGCTACAGTTGCTAGTTGCAAAGGCAATAAGAGCAAAGCAGCAGACACCTTACAAATAGCAAGAAAAACGCTACACAGAAAAATACAGGAATACGCTATTGAAATCGATTGATATCTATAAGATTTTTGATATTGACGGGGTACTAAGCCAACAATTTAAAAACTATGAATTTCGTGAAGGACAACTTGAAATGTCTCTTGCTGTGATGAGCAGTTATGAAAAAAAATGCAATTGCTGCATTAGAAGCAGGGACAGGTATTGGAAAATCCTTTGCCTATCTTGTTCCTGCCATATTCTGGGCAATAGAACATCCTGATGAAAAGACTGTTATTGCTACAAGTACAATTAATCTTCAACGACAACTCTATGATAAAGATATAGAGCAATTATTTAAGAATTTACACGTCCAAGTGCCAGTTTCCCTCTTAATGGGAAGAAATAATTATCTCTGCCAGCGACGTCTTGAGATGTATGCTGGGAAATTTCCTCTCATTGCACAGGATTCGACGAGTGATATTGCTCTTCTTTTTGATTTCTCTCATGCCTCAAATACAGGACTTAGAAGTGACATTCCATACAGTATCGACTATAGGATATGGAGCGAAGTCTGTAGTGATGTAGATAATTGCATAGGGTACAAGTGTTCCTACTATAGCGAATGTTTCTATTTTAATTCTAAAAAACAAGCTGCTAAAGCATCAATCATTATTACAAATCATCACCTTCTATTTACCGATGCTCAAGCAAGACTTATAGAGGAGCTTGGTTATGATGAGACCTCAGTTCTTCCCCCTTTTCAAAAACTTGTTATTGATGAAGCTCATAACATAGAAAAGAACGCTACCGATTATTTCACCCACACGTATTCAAGTTATCATGTGATGAAAAGCATTGATAAACTAAGTTCAAAAAGTAGTAATGGTAATACCCACCTTGTAGATATGCTCCTTAAGGTAATCCCCAATGAATATTATAGTGTTGATATTGCCCCTCTATTTGCCACAGTTGTAGAAAGAGTTGGCTATTTAGAGATTTATCTACAAGATTTTCTTCGCGGCATTAAAGTACATAAGCTATTAGTCTACACTACAATGGAAAAGCAGATGGAACGTGCTATTAGTCTTTCTCATGAAGTGGAAGATGCGTTAGAGGCTCTTTTGATTGCTTTAAGAAAGATTATTTCCTATCCAAAGCTTCCAACTGAATATGATATATACATCAATGATCTTTATTCTCACATTGGACGATTACAATTCCAAAAAGAGGTAGTGCATACATTTTTTCTCTTTGATAAAGATAGATTTGATGTATTTTGGATGGAACATCTTGAATCAAAAGAGGTGTACTTGCACATTTCTCCCTTGAGTGTTGCCCAGAAATTAAAGCAATCAATCTTTGAAGGACTCGATACTGTTATTCTTACAAGTGCCACCCTCGATTTGCATGATGATTTTGCATTTTGGGGAAACCGAATCGGACTTCCCTTAGAAAGTGATAAACCATATATGAGATTAGCTTTCTCATCCCCATTCGATTATAAAAAGAACCTATTATTTTTGACCTCTCACGATGCACCTTTGTTTAGTGAAAAAGAGAGTGATACGTACTATGAGTATTGTACAGAAGCAATTATTGATGCCCTTCTTTCAAGTCAAGGAGGCGCATTAGTACTATTTACTAGTTATAGTATGCTTAAAAGAGTTGCCTTTTCATGTGAGAAAGCACTGAAAGATCATAATCTCACTCTATTAAGGCAAGGTGATATGGACAGATCGACCCTTTTAAAAACATTTATTGAAGATAAAGATAGTGTCTTATTTGCTACTGACTCTTTTTGGGAAGGAGTAGATGCTCCAGGAGATACGTTGAGAGTAGTCATTATTGTTAAACTTCCATTTAGAGTTCCCAATGAACCCATTTTTAGAGCACGAATGGAATCTTTAGATAATAATGGTAAAAGTGGTTTTTTTCACCTTTCTCTTCCAGAAGCTACTATGCGTCTCAAACAAGGGTTCGGCCGTCTATTACGGCACACTGGGATAGAGGAATAGTCCTCATTCTCGATAGTAGAATTGTACAAAAAAGATATGGGAAATGGATGGTCCATGCCCTACCTGAGTCCTATTATCAAGAGACTGGAATAGATATGATAGGTGAAAAAATAGAACTATTCTTATATCAATAAAAAGAACCCTCCATTAAAGAGGGCTCTGTTGAACTAAAGTGTTCTTAACTAGTCAATAACCGCAAGGATATCAGACATATGAAGGATAAGGAACTCTTCACCATTAGCTTTTACACTTGTTCCTGCGTACTTGTCATACATGACTTTATCGCCTTTTTTAACGGTAATAGTCTCGTCGCTACCAATTTCAAGAACTTCAGCAATTTGAGTTTTCTCTTGTGCTGTTTGTGGGATAAAAATACCACCAGCTGTCTTTTCTTGAATTTGTTCCATTCTGACAAGAACTCTGTCTCCCATTGGTTTGATATTCATACATTTCCTCCTGTGACCTAATTTGATTCACTTTTTATTTAATTATTGGTTAAAATCCTCACTTAATATACTCAAGCTGTACAAAGCGGTCAAGCAAGAGAGGAAAAAACGTGAGAATAATTGCATTTCTTTTAATAAATCTCAAAGGTGTATAGGAAGATGAAGTTAATCACAATTTTCACTTTGCGATTATAAAAACTGTGTGTATATTGTGTGTAGTTGTGGAGAAGAGAAGTGAAAAACAGAAGTGAAAAGTATTATAGACAGGCACTAAAAATTTGTACACTCGATCTTTCAAATCTGGATGGTACTAATAATATTGAGAGTGCGGAATGCCTATTTAAGATGGGTTCTTTGTTAAGCGAAATGGGGGAGATTCCTGGGGCTATTAGGTGTTTTAATGATGCATTCCTTATAAGAGATATATCCATAATTCCAGCAAAGACCCTTTTTAAGCAATTTCACGATATTCAAATGGCCATATACATACTTGGTAAGAAAGATAAGAAAATTGCAAATTATGCTGAAGGGGATATGGTACACGATCTTATTAAACATCGATGGATTGATTTACAACATGAGATAAAAGAATCCCAATTCCCATTTGTATGTGAGGATTTCAAGGCGTGGTTTAAGACTGTTCACATTGATTTTCCCTATGCAATGGATGAGTTTTTAGAGATACATGACTCCTCTGATGACTCATTTTCTTTAAGAGGATAATTAATATGGGTCAATATGACTCAATATACTTTCCTTTTAATAGCGCTGTGTCATTTTGACACAAAAATGATGCTAATATAGCTGTTAATACCAAAAAATAATGATTGATTCTGTTTATTAATCATAATCATAATATTTATATAATCTATAAATACAATATATACAATAAATTAGAGAACTTTCTATTTCCTTGATTATAAACATGGCACACTATGTGCATATGTTATTTCATAATCGGAGGAGCCATTATGAACGATAAAGCAAAAGTATTGAATCAAAACGATCAGTTTGAAGATGAAAATATCCTCTCAATGTATTTAAAAGAAATTAACCGTATTCCACTGCTCACACGAGATGAAGAGAATGAATTAGCTCGTAAAGCTGCAGCTGGTGATGCATATGCAAGAAATAAAATGGTAGAGAGTAATCTACGTTTTGTAGTAAATGTTGCAAAAAAATATCAGAATCAAGGTCTTCCTTTAAGTGATCTTATTAATGAAGGAAATATTGGCCTAATGAATGCCATTGAAAAGTATGATGTTGATAGAGGATATCACTTTATTAGTTATGCTGTATGGTGGATAAGACAAGCAATTCTCAAATCAATCTGTGAAAATCCCGTACTGTACGACTACCTTTAAATAGAGCAAATGAATTACTTCAAATTCAAAAAATGCAACGTAAACTTCTTCATGATAATGGAGAAGAGGCAAATGCTGAAGAAAATTGGGCATGAACTAAACTTAGATCCACAACTAGTTGAAGATTTACTCTCAATTAGTCGTGAAATGGTTTCCCTTGATGCTCCAGTCTATGGAGATCCTACAAACTCAACAGTTGGGGATTTTGTAGAAGATAATTACCGAAGTGCTGATGATATTCTTATGAATAAAGCTCTCAAGGATGACATCAATCAAGCATTAAGTATCTTAAGTGAAAAAGAGAGAGACATCATTGAAATGAGATTTGGATTAAACGGAGCAATCCCAATGAGTCTAAAAGAAATTGGAGAGTTGTATAATCTTACAAAAGAAAGAATTCGACAAATCGAGAAAAAAGCAATCGAGCGGATGAAACAACCAACGCGTTTAACAGCGCTTGAATCATATATCGCTTAAATGGCCTTTATAATCCTCCCCTTGGGGAGGATTACTTTTAGATAAAAGAATATCTATAATGAGTGGTGAAATCATGATATTCAATAGAGAAATATCGATAGGGATCACATGATTGGAAAATAACGACTATTAGTCTTTAAAAGTTTTAGAAACAATGAATTAGCTAACTTATGTAAAGCGATTTCAGCTATGATTACGTGACAATATCATCAATGTGGTGTTCGTTGACAGCCCTTATGTTTTCACGATACACTCTTGTATGAAATGTAAATAAAGAATAAAAATTAGGGGGAATACATCTATGCCAAAAAACGATGTTAAGTATGTATATTTCTTTGGTGACGGAAAAGCCGAAGGAACAGCAAAATGAAGAATCTTCTTGGGGGTAAAGGGGCTAATTTAGCCGATATGACATCCATTGGACTTCCTGTTCCTCCAGGGTTTACTATCAGCACTGAAGCTTGTGCATACTACAGTGAACATAATGGTGAGTATCCAAAAGAATTAAAAGATGAAGTATTAGAGCACCTACACAAACTTGAAGAAGTGATGGGAGCTAAACTTGGTGATGATGAGAATCCTCTTCTTGTATCCGTACGATCAGGGGCCGCCCAATCAATGCCAGGAATGATGGACACAGTCCTTAACCTAGGAATGACTCCAACATCAGTCGTTGCACTTGCAAAGAAAACAAATAATGAGAGATTCGCTTGGGACAGCTATCGTAGATTTATGCAGATGTTCGGAGATGTTGTAATGGGAGTCCCTCATCACGATTTTGAAGTCGCTCTCGAATCTGTAAAGCAAGAGAGAAATAGAAAAACAGACACAGATCTCGATGTAGATGACCTTAAAGAAGTTATCACACGTTACAGAAAAATATATCACGATGTAATTGGAGAAGATTTTCCTACCGATCCAATTGATCAACTATTTAAATCAATCAATGCTGTTTTTGGTTCTTGGAATAATGACAGAGCAAAAAGATACCGCATTATGAATGATATCAGAGGTCTCCTAGGAACTGCTGTAAACGTTCAATCAATGGTATTTGGTAATATGGGGGCAACAAGTGGAACAGGGGTTGCTTTTACTCGTGACCCTTCTACTGGGGATAACCATTTCTATGGTGAATACTTAATGAATGCTCAAGGTGAAGATGTTGTTGCTGGAATTAGAACTCCACAAACTATCGACACACTTAGACAAGTAAATGAAGAAGTCTATAATGAACTCTTTGAAATCAGATCACGATTAGAACTCCATTATAAAGATATGCAAGATATTGAGTTTACCATTCAAGAAGGTAAACTTTACATGCTACAAACTCGTAATGGAAAAAGAACTGTATTTAGTTGGTTAAGAAGCCAAGTTGAAATGGTAGAAGAGGGCCTAATCTCAAAAGAAACGGCTGTATCTCGTGTTCCCGCTGGTGAGTTCAATAAACTCTTTGCTCCAGTTCTAGATGGTGATGCTATTGCAAGAAATAACCTTGAGGTTCTTACCAAAGGATTGAATGCTTCTCCTGGTGGAGCTAGCGGTGTTGCAATTTTCTCAGCAGCTAAAGCAGAAGAAATCGCAGCAATGGGAAAACCTGTAATCCTTACTCGTATTGAAACAAGTCCTGAAGATATTGGGGGAATGGCTGTTGCAAAAGGCGTTCTCACAAGTCGTGGTGGGATGACAAGTCATGCTGCAGTTGTGGCAAGAGGAATGGGAGTTCCATGTGTTTCTGGCGCAGGCGATCTAGAAATAGATTATGCAAAAGGGACAATGAAAATTGGTAGTACGTTAATTAAAGAGGGAGATTATATTTCTATTGATGGTTTCACCGGAGCCGTGTACGGAGAATAAAATTGATGTAAAACCTTCTGAAATTGTCCAAGTATTAGATGGAACAATGAAAGAAGAAGATTCTAAACTCTTTAAAGAGTACAATACTTTCATGTCCTATGTAGATGAAATCAGAACAATGGATGTAAGAACCAATGCTGATACTCCAACTGATGTTAAGATGGCAGTAAAACTTGGTGCTCAAGGTATTGGTCTTTGTAGAACAGAACATATGTTCTTTGGTGGACAACGCATTATTAGTATTAGAAAGATGATTCTTGCTAACAACCTCATTGAAAGAGAGAAAGCATTAAGTGAACTCCTTCCAATGCAAAGAAGTGACTTTGAAGAAATCTTTACCGCTCTTAATGGACTACCTGCTACAGTGAGACTTCTCGACCCTCCTTTACATGAGTTCTTACCTAATGATCACACATCTCGTCATGAAATGGCTCTACAACTTGGAATATCTGTAGAAGAGATTGCTCATAAGACAACACAACTTCATGAATTCAACCCAATGTTAGGATTTAGAGGATGTCGTCTAGCGATTATTTATCCTGAAATTCTTAAAATGCAGGTAAGAGCTATCATTGAAGCTGCTTTAAATGTTAAAGCAAAAGGAATAGAAGTTCATCCTGAAATCATGATTCCACTTGTAGGACACTACAAAGAATTTGATTACACGAAAAAATATGCTCTTGAAACTATTGAAGAAGTCTTTGCTGAAAGAGGTGAAAAGTTGAGTTCAAGATTGGTACGATGATTGAAGTACCTCGTGCCGCAATCACAGCTGATGAAATTGCTAAGAATGCAGAATTCTTTAGTTTCGGAACAAACGACTTAACTCAAATGACCTGTGGATTTAGTAGAGATGATGCAGCTTCCTTCCTAGGACCATATGTTCAAGATCCAGATAAAGGATTCTATGAATACGATCCGTTTGAAACAATAGATATTGATGGTGTTGGGAAGCTTGTGAAAATGGCAAGTGAACTTGGACGATCTGTTAATCCAAACTTGAAACTAGGAATCTGTGGAGAACACGGAGGAGATCCAAAAACGGTTGCTTTCTGTCAGAAAGTCGGCTTAAATTATGTATCTTGTTCCCCATTTAGAGTTCCTGTTGCACGTCTTGCTGCAGCTCAAGCTTTGTTATAGAAATAGTAACAATCTACTACACTCATTTTGTGAGTGTAGTAGATAATTTCTTTAAGAAATAACTATATCTTTCCCGAATTTGATTTCTACTATGTAGCTTAGCCTCATATAAAAATGGTCCGCAGCTTTTAGAACCTGTTCTTTTCTTGCCTTTTCTTCAATAATGATTATCCCACCGCTCAGACTTACATTTTCTTCTTCATGTAGAAATTCATCTTTCCAGTTATATTGATGAATTGAAATAAGAATATCTTTTGCCCTTTCATAGATAATTGCAATCTCAGTATCCTGTAGCAAGAGAATAAATTCATCTCCTCCCCAGCGTCCTACCGACTCATAATCATTCAACTTCTCTTTAAGTGCAGTGCTCACAATTTTCAATACTTTATCACCTACTTCATGACCGTAGGTATCGTTGATATATTTAAACTGATCAATATCCAACATAAGAAGAGCTTTACACGTGTTCTCCCAATTGTGTTCCACAATGAACTCATTAATGAGTTTTTCCATCGCATAACGATTATATATTGCTGTAAGGCAATCATGTGAAGCTACTTCATGTAGCTGCTCTAATAGCAATTCTTTTTCTGTAGCATCAACATGAAAATCATGTTCTATCTTTCCTTGTATCAAAATAATTATCGTGAAATTTACTGCTAGGAGAATGAGTAAAGCAATAAATAGGGTGACTGTGAATATTACATCTAATGATGTGTCTGCGATATGACCTTGTGATGAAATTATCAACATAGTAAATAGACGAACGATGAATGTAATGAAAAAGAGTATATATAGTAGAAGTAGAACTAGCACTGTTCGAAAATGCCAAGTATCTTTGTCCAGTACCTTCATAAAGAGTTGAATATAAGCGACAGCAAAGATAAGCGAAAAATGTAGATTCTATGACATGAATAAAGGTTTCAGTACTTGCGTATGAAGATGCAATAAAGTGTAGGATGGAAATAATACTAATAGTAAAGATAATCCAAATATTTCTTGTTCTATAATTAAAAGAAAGTCGCTAAGCCTTTATAAAAAAAGAAATGCTCCACTTAGTATAAGGATGAAGCTTATAGAAGAATATGCGTTATTTTTATTCATAAATAATTGACTATTAATAACCTGAGCAAGAGCTTGTAAGTAGAGATTAACAGTCCAAAAGTACAATGAAGGGATTCGCTTTCTATGATGAATACAGAGGACAGAGAATACCACAGCGAGTGTTAGTTGATTAAACAAAACCGAACAAGAACTGTATTGATGGCAAATATTCCAATAAATCACCTCTATTAAAGAAAATACTTAAGAATATTGTATGTGCTAGTAAGAGAATAATAAAAGGAAAAAACGCAAAAAAAATAAATATTACATGGTATATAATTGAAATTGAATACATTAGGTAGATAAAAATCGAAGAGGAAAATAAGAGAATCTTAGTTTTATATAGGTATTTTAATCAGTGAAAGCCTACTGATTGTAAGCTAACACTATCAATCAGAAAATTCAAATTTGTATCTTTCAATAAATCAAGGGAATCATCAAAAGCCAAGAAGAACGTTAGAATCTTCTGATTGGTCTTACATAATATGAATTGTCTGTATAGGATCCTCCCACACTACCATTCCAAAAATTAACTTTAGTTCCACTTCTATCGTCACTCATGCTCGAAGTCCAATACATATCACCTTGAAATGAACCCAAATCACTTATAAAAAGCACATCACGTACAAGGAGCAATTCTTCTTGAGAAGGCAAATACCAGTCATCAAAGTCATTGATTATTGCATCTAGAGCCAGCTGTGCAGCAACTGAACCATCATGAGATGGCAAAAAAACTTTCTGTGAATCTGGCAATTGTTCATATGTTTCATGGTTGCCTGTAAGTGTTGGTTATAGATTACAATATTCTCTGAATTATCTAGGCCATCACCTAATCCATTTATCAAGACAGCTCCATTAATGTTGAATGGATAAGCTCCCCATTGAGCTTTTGGATCATGTAAGGATCCTGACCAACGTGTTGGAGCTACTTCAAGATATCTCCATCCATTACTGTAAGAGCCCTTATCAAAAAATACTAAACCTCCAGCAAGGCCTATTTGTCCAACAAGATAAATCTCTTCGACATCAGCTGGTTCTGCTTCTATCTCTGGTGATGGTGCTACCGGCTGGATGTATGTTGGTTCACCTATTAGTGACATACAACTAGAGATTGTTAATAGACCTACAGACAATAAAAAAATGCTTAACAGTTTCCATATTTCTTTTTTTACCATATGGATGACCTCTCTATCTTTTTCTCATAGTAATGGGGTAAGAGGCATATTTCAAGATTATAAAAAGAATATCTTTATTTTATTACTTTTATTCTTAATCATTATATGTTTATGATGAGAATAATTTAAATTTATGTAGTTTGAAGTATTTTATAATGAGGATATATTATAATAAAGGTTTTTATATTGGCGTGACATTTCCTTCATTTCTTGTTGAAGACCCAATATAACCCATATGGTATGATACACCTTGGGCACACTTTTTCACCTGTACAGCTATTTCCTCAGGTCTCATCTCAGGGTGTTGAGCAAGTACCCAAGAAGTACTAATGGCTGCAATTACTTGGCCACGATAATCATATACCGGAGAAGCTACACAGTTAATGGCTGGTTCTGCCTCTTGATTATCTAATGCCCATCCTCTTCTTCTGCTTTCTCGAATATCTTGTAAGAGACTTTCAATATTCATAATAGTATTAGGTCCTCTTTTCTCAAATACTTCATCTTTCAAGAGAATCCTTATTTCATCATCGTTTAGCCCCATGAGTAGAGCTTTCCCAAGGGATGTACAGTAGAGAGGTTTTGATTGTCCAATTATAGAATATTTTCGAAGAGATGTAATTTGTTCTTTGTTATCTATATAGACCATTCTATTCTCTTGTCTGATAGCAAGGAACACAACATTTCCTGTATTTAAGGATAGTTCTTCCATAAAAGGAGAGCTTTCTGTTTTGAGCTCAAGACTATTAAGATATTGACTGCATAACTCCATAAATCCAGGACCAAGTCGATATCTATTATTATCACTGTTTTTTCGGACGAACTCTCTCTGAATGAGGACCCCTAATAGTCGATGAGTAGTACTTTTTGGGAGGTCTAATTTTTCGGAGATTTGAGCAAGAGTAGTTCCATGTTGTTCACTTGCCAAATATTCCAACATGTCAAATGTTCTACTAACCGATTGTACTTTTGATTCTTGCGCCACAATATTTTCTCCTCATAATTTAAATATATTCTATTTTTTTAGTATTGACAACAGTTAAATCGTCTGTATAATGAAATAGAGTTCCACAATGTGGAATATTTAGAGGATATGTTATAAAAAAGCTAATAATAATACTTTAAGTATTAAAAATGGTTTAGTGTTCCACGATGTGGGACTAATTATAGGAGGAATTATGAAAAAAGTAGTTGTTTTAGTATTAGCTGTTCTGCTAGTAGGTTCATTTTTGTTTGCTGCTGGCCAGGCTGAGACAGGAACGGACAAAGTGTATACCTTAAAAGTGGGGCATGCATCGACAACAGAAGCAACAAGGCATAAAGCCTTATTGACTTTCAAAGACTATGTGGAAAAAGAGTCTAACGGAAGATTAGTCATTGAGATTTATCCAGCAGGAACTCTTGGCAATGAGAATGACATGATTGAAGCCATGAAACTTGGAACTCTTGAAATGTTTGTTGGTGGAGTTTTTGCTTCTCAGTCTCCAATGTTAGAAATCTATCTTATGCCTTTCTTCTTTCCAACTCAGGCTGATTTAATGAAAGTTTCTCACAGTGATTTGGGAAAGAGAATTATGAAATCTGCTGAAAATTACGGCATTAAGATGCTTGCTATTGGTGATGGTGGTTCAAGACAATTCACGAATAACGTTCGCCCAATAAAAAGTCCTGCTGACATGAAAGGACTAAAGATAAGAACTCCACCTATTGAATCTATCATCAAATCGATGGAAGCTCTTGGTGCAAATCCTGTTTCAATTCCTTATGGTGATACCTACATGGCTCTTAAAACAAATGTTGCAGATGGACAAGAAAATCCTCTTGCAAACATCGGAGACATGAAATTTTTCGAAGTTCAAAAGTATATGACAATGATTGATTAATCAATTTCATCCAGAACCAATTGATATGAACTTGGATCTATGGAATTCACTTCCAAGTGATCTTCAAGAAATCATTCAAGATGGTGCTTGGCTCTTTACTGATGAACAAAACAGACATAGAAGAGAACTCAATGATTATTACTACGATATGATAGAAAAAGGTGGGGTGCAAATTTATAAACCTACTGCAGCAGAAGTTCAACAGTTTGTAAAAGCTTGTGAACCAGTATATGCATATTTTGTAAAGAAAGGTGTGTTTACTCAAGCTGATCTCGATGAAATGCGTTCCATAGTGAGCAAATAATTCAATCTTTGATGAGCCTGATGAGTGAATTCTTCAGGCTCATTCATTATTAATGATAGGATAAAAGATTAATCATATGAATAGATTTATAGAAAGAATCGATAAAGTGATTTCAATTCTAGGAAAAGTACTTGTTGCAATATTAGCTACAGGGGTAATTATCTCGGTAATACTGAGATATATCTTCTCAATAGCGTTTGTTGCGTCTGAAGAATTGTTGACTATGGTTTTCGTGGCCACCACCTTTTTGGTGCCGCTTTGGGTCTTAGAGAGAGTGAACATATTGTAATAAATAATTTTATAGATATGATGCCTAAACACATGAAGAAAATATGCAATGTTCTTGCACAAGTAATTATTATCATTGTTTCTTTGTTCATGATTATGTATAGCATTCGAATTATACAGAAAGTGGGTAATGTTCCATCTCCAGCAACAGGGATTCCTAGAGGATACTATTATTCTTTGATGCCAATCTCATTTGTTGTTAGCATATTTTATGCATTCAGTAACATTTTAAAACTTTTTATCCCAATTGTAGAACCTGTTAAAGGGTATAAAGACGATCTAGATCTTCTATTAGATATTGAAAAAGGAGATGCGTAATGGAATTAACAGTGATGTTTTTTGCTCTTATTGTGTTCCTAGTCATTGGTGTTCCAATAGGATACGCAATCGGTAGTTCTGGTATCATATATATGTTATTTACGAATCCCGCTTTTTTACTCACATTCCCACAAAGAGTGTGGTCTGGAACGGAAAGTTTTATCATAATTGCTATGCCATTATTTATGCTTACAGGAGAATTGATGAATCATAGTGGGTTGACTCGTCGTCTCATAGATTTCTCTATGCTCCTAGTTCGCCCCTTCGGCGGAGGATTAGGGGAAGTGAATGTTGTTTCGTCAATGATTTTTGGTGGAATATCAGGTTCTTCTGTTGCTGATACTTCTGCTCTTGGCAGTATTCTTATACCTGATATGGTAAAAAAAGGGTATCCTAAGAAATTTGCAGCTGGAATCACAGTAGCATCTTCCACTATTGGAATGATTATTCCTCCAAGTGTTCCTATGCTGATGTATGCCATGGTAAGTGGTGCATCTGTAGGAAAACTCTTTTTGGCCGGATTAATTCCTGGAGTTCTTGTTGGGGCAACACAGATTATTCTTACTTTCGGAATATCACGCAAAAGAGGGTATCATCCACCAAAAGAGAGAATTGCTTTCAAGAGCGTAGTAAAAATCACCAAGGATGGTTCATTAGCAATGCTGATGCCCGTTCTAATTATTGTGAGCGTTTCTTTTGGAGTCGCTACTGCTAGTGAATCAGCTGGTATTGCAGTGCTCTATGCTGCACTTCTTGGTTTCCTTGTTTATAAAGAATTAAAGTGGAAAGAGGTCGGTAATGCTCTTAAGAAAACCTTCATGATGTCATCCTCAATAATGATTATTGGTGGGTTTACCATGATATTTACTTGGATCTTGGCTGTTGAGCAGGTTCCCGTTGCAATCGCATCTTTCTTGATGGACTCAAACATTCCTACGTGGCTTGTTTTCATTTTACTTGATATTTTGATTCTTACATTAGGGACTTTCTTAGATGTTACTCCATGTATATTGCTCATTAGTCCAATACTGTTACCTGTTATGCAACAATTTGGTATGAGTGAACTTCAATTTGGAGCAATTGTTATCGTAGGTCTTGCCATTGGATTAGTTACGCCTCCTGTGGGGATGTGCCTAAATGTTGCGAGCAAGATTTGTAATATGGAAATCATTGAAATTTTTAAAGGTGCCCTCCCATTTATTATTTGTAATGTCATCGTGTTGATAATGATTACATTCATCCCTTCAATAAGTATGTGGCTACCATCCGTAATTGGATAAATAGAGGAATTATTATGACATTAAGAGAAAAAATGAAAAAGGGACCAGTGTTTGGAATTGCCATTTTTACTTCAGCGGCATGCGCTGTAGAAGCAGTAGGAAACTGGGGATATGACTTTGTCTACCTTGACTTAGAGCATACTCCGTTAGATGGACCAAATAATATTGAAAAATTGATCATGGCAGCAAGACTTGCCAATATCCCATCTGTTGTAAGAGTGAGCAGGAATGATGAAGTAGAAATACGAAAGGTTCTTGAAATGGGCTCTTGCGGAGTCGTAGTTCCTCACACACGAACTAAGGAAGATGCCGAAGAGATGGTAAAGGCTTCTAAATTCCCTCCGTTAGGGAGAAGAGGTGCTGAGTCGAATGTAAGGAGTGCTTCATTTGGAGGGCCTGGATTCTCATGGAATGATTATATACGTAAAAGTAATGAAGAGACTCTTGTTATTCCAATGGATGAAGATTTTGAATTCACTGAGAATATTGAAGAAATTCTCGATGTAAAAGGAATAGATGGAGTCAATTTTGGTCCAATTGATTATTCACTCTCTATTGGAGCAGAAATTGGATATGCTACACAAGATTCTCGTGTAGCTGATGCATATACATCACTCAAAAAAGAGTGCCAGAAACGATCGATTGCCATTATGTGTCCAGTTGTTCCTGCCACTGTCGAGAATATTGAAGCAGCAATTGATCGAGGAATTAATATGTTGATTTTAGGAAATGATATGCATCATTTGCAGCAGGCATTAAAAAAGATGAAGACTGAGGCAATAGATGTTGTGAGAAATAAAAAAAATTAATTAACTAAGGAGTTAACAATATGGATATTAGGTATTCAACAGGGAAAGCAGCTTTTAAGCTAATGACTACAGAGGAAATTCGACAAGAATTTCAAATCACAGGTATTTTGCACCAGATGAAGTAACAAGTGTTTACTCGCATATTGATCGAATAGTAACGATGGGGGCAATGCCTGTAAACGGAAAGCTTAATCTGCAAAAGAATATACACCCTATGTCAGATTTTGGAGTAGAATTCTATCTTCAAAGAAGAGAACTGGGCATAATCAATATTGGAGGAGATGGAATTGTCGAAGCAGACGGAACTTCGTATGATATCGTAAGTCTTGATGGGCTGTATCTCCCAATGGGAACAAAGGAAGTCTTATTTTCAAGTAAAGATACATCTAATCCTGCGAAATTCTATATGAATTCAACTCCAGCTCATCATGCATTTCCTGCTAAACACATAGTGTTTGCAGAAGCAAAGCACGTAAAGGCGGGCTCTGCTGATCTATGTAATGAGAGAATTATCAACCAGTATATTCACCCAGATGTACTTGATACATGTCAACTCTCTATGGGTCTTACTCAAATTGAAAAAGGAAGTGTGTGGAATACTATGCCAGCGCATTCACATGAAAGACGAATGGAAGTCTATTTCTATTTTGATATTCCATCTGACCAAACACTATTCCATTTCATGGGAGAACCACAAGAAACTCGACACGTAGCTATGCATAACGAAACAGCTATAATCAATCCATCTTGGTCAATTCATAGTGGAGTTGGAACAAGTAACTATTCTTTCATTTGGTCTATGTGTGGTGAGAACAGAACATATACTGATATGGATGCAATAAAAACTGAAGATTTAAGGTAGAAATAATTATGGAACATAATGAAAAAATGTCTCTTAAAGGAAAAGTCGCTTGGATTACAGGAGCTTCATATGGAATAGGTTTTGCCATAGCTTGCAGCTATGCGCAAGCTGGAGCAAAGATTGCCTTTAATGATATCAACAAAGAGTTAGTAGAAAAGGGATTGCCTCTTATAAAGCAGAAGGAATAGATGCATTGGGCATTGTATGTGATGTAACAGATGAAGAATCGGTTATAAAGACAAATGCCCAGATTGCCAAAGAATTGGGCCCTGTAGATATTCTTGTAAATAATGCTGGTATTATCAGGCGAACACCTATGCATGAAATGGAAGTAGCAGATTGGCGAAAGGTCATAGATATTGACCTCTCTGCTCCATTTATTGTTGCAAAGCAGTTCTTCCTTCTATGATGGAAAGAAGAAGTGGAAAAATTATCAACATTTGTTCAATGATGAGTGAGTTAGGTCGAGAGACTGTAAGTGCTTATGCCGCTGCTAAGGGGGGCCTTAAAATGCTTACCCGAAATATCTGCAGTGAATATGGCCAGTATAACATCCAGTGTAATGGAATTGGCCCTGGCTACATTGCCACTGTTCAAACAGCACCATTGAGAGAACGACAGGCAGATGGCACTCGTCATCCTTTTGATAGTTTTATCATTGCAAAAACTCCTGCACAAAGGTGGGGGACTCCCGAAGATCTTACAGGTCCAGCGCTCTTTTTAGCTTCAAATGCTTCTGATTTCGTTAATGGACATGTGCTCTATGTTGATGGTGGAATTCTTGCTTATATAGGAAAACAACCATAACATAAATTTCGCTAATCACATTCAGCCTCCCTATGATATGTAGTGGAGGCTTATATGTATCTTTATAAAGTTAATATTCAAAATTAATACTACACACTATGTATAGCAATACAAAGAATTGACCATCATCATAAGAAATGGAGCTGGTAGAGTGAGAGTAGTAACGTATATAGAAGGATAAGCCAAAAAGGGAATTGAACCCTTGACCTGCTCATTACGAGTGAGCTGCTCTACCCCTGAGCTATTTTGGCATGTCTTTTGAATAAATCTATCGTTTTTATCGTAAATTGCAACCATCTAATTAAGTAAATGTGCCAATACAGGTATTGACGAAAGGGTCCTTTGTTTCTATGTTAGATGGAAGAGGAATCACCTCTTATTGGAGTTTAGTCTGAATAAAAAACCAACCCGGCATACGCCGCACCATGCAGTTCCTGAAGAGAGAGTTGTCAAGATAAAAGTTAAACAGAATTTGAGTGCAAGGAGTGGACTCTCATGGTCTCCCGAAGTTGCTGAGTTTTACATGGAACTTTTTCCACATATTATTGAGAATGGATTTGAAATACAGCAAGACGCTGATACTTTTAATCTAGAGGATTTACTATGATTGTTCTTGGAATTGAAACCTCATGTGATGAGTGTTCAGTTGCTGTAGTTCAAGATGGATCTATTATATTAAGTAATGAAATTGCCACACAGATTGAGATGCATACTCCATACCAAGGAGTTGTTCCTGAAATTGCTTCAAGGCTTCACACAGAGTGGATTAGCAATGTAGTGCAAACAGCAATAAGAAAAGCTCATATTGAAATTAAAGATATTGATGCTGTAGCAGTAACTAACCGACCTGGTCTTTTAGGTGCTCTTCTTGTTGGAGTGAACTTTGCAAAAGGTTTTGCTGGATCCTTAGGAATTCCACTTATTGGAATAGACCATATTAGAGCCCACTTGTATGCTTCTCAAATAGAATACCCCTTAGATTACCCATATCTAGGAGTTCTTGTCTCTGGTGGGCATACAGTGATTTGTAAAGTAAACGGATTTGACGATTTAGATATCCTTGGAACAACAATTGATGATGCAATTGGTGAAGCTTTTGATAAAGTTGCCAAATATTATGGATTTGGATATCCAGGTGGTGTTATCATCGATAAGCTTGCACAGAAAGGGGATTCTCATGCCTTTCTTTTCCTGGACCATCTCTTCAAAAAGGGGATCACCCATACGATGTCTCATACTCAGGATTAAAAACTGCTGTGATAAATCAACTCGATCAGTTTCATGATAAGAAATATGAGAAGACTCCTGAAAATATTGCTGCATCTTTTCAAAGAACTGCTATTCATATTTTGATGAAAAGAATCAATAAAGCTCTTATTGACACAGGTCTTACTCGTCTTGCAGCAGGTGGGGGAGTAGCCGCAAACAGTCTATTACGGAAAGAACTGAAAGCATTACATAACATTGAAGTTTCTTTTCCAAGTATGAACCTTTGTACAGATAATGGTGCTATGATAGCAGGACTTGCTTATCAGTATTTGAAAGAGGGGATACATGACGATATGTCACTCAATGCAAGTGCAAGAGTGAGTGCTTTTAAACGTTCATATCCTTGACAAAGGCCCCTTAATTGGGTACATTCAATCATCTTTTCTAAAAGATTGGGATGTAGTGTAATGGTAACACAGCAGATTCTGGTTCTGCCTTTAGGGGTTCGAATCCCTTCATCCCAGAGTTCAAACATGGTCCCTTCGTCTATCGGTTAGGACGGAAGATTCTCAGTCTTCAAAGAGGGGTTCGATTCCCCTAGGGACTAATGATTGCCAGCTCGAATGTGTAGCTGGTTTTTTTATTGATTTTAATAGTGGAGAATTCCCTCCACACATAAGGATGTATTAGGTATGATAACAGCGTCAAATATTTCACTTGCATATGGCACACAAGTGCTTTTTAAAGAAGTGAACATTAAATTCACCCCAGGCAATTGTTACGGAGTAATAGGGGCTAATGGAGCTGGAAAATCAACATTTTTAAAAATATTGTCTGGAGAAGTAGAGCAGGACACAGGGGATATTATTATTACCCCAGGAGAACGACTCACTGTACTAAAACAGGATCACTTTGAATATAACAACTATACTGTCCTCGAAACAGTTATTATGGGATATAAACGGTTATATGAAATAATGAGTGAAAGAGATTTCTTATACTCAAAAGAAGATTTTTCTGAAGCAGATGGTATTAAAGCTGCTGAACTTGAAGGAGAATTTGCTGAACTTGGTGGGTGGGAAGCTGAGGCAGAAGCCGGCGTGATGCTTAGTGGTCTTGGTATCAGTGAAGATATGCTACAGAGAAAATGAGTGATATCGATGATACTCTCAAAGTAAGAATCTTACTTGCACAAGCTCTGTTTGGTAATCCCGATATCCTATTACTTGACGAACCAACAAACCACCTTGACCTTGAATCAATTCATTGGTTAGAGAATTTTTTAGAAAATTTTAATAATACTGTTATTGTAGTGAGCCACGATAGGCATTTTCTAAATTCAGTATGTACTCATATTGCTGATATCGACTTTGGAAAAGTTTTACTTTATGTAGGAAACTATGACTTCTGGTATTTATCGAGTCAATTAGCTGCAAAACAAATGAAAGACGATAGAAAGAAAAAGAGAAGATAAAATCAATGAATTGAAAGAATTTATTCAGCGGTTTAGTTCCAACCTCTCTAAAGCTCGTCAAGCGACAAGTAGAAAGAAGTTAATTGATAAACTCACCATTGATGATATTAAACCATCTAGTAGACGATTTCCTTATGTTGCATTTAAACCAGAAAGAGACCCAGGAAAGAATATTTTAGAAGTGAAAGGACTCACAAAAACAGTTGACGGCGAGATGATCATAAAAAACTTTGATCTGATGGTTAACAATGGTGATAAAATTGCTTTTGTTGGACCTGCTCATGCTGCAAAAACTTACTTCTTTGAAATCATTAGTGGTCGTGTGAAACCTGATGAAGGTACCTACACATGGGGCGTTACAACAAAACAAAGTTATTTCCCTAAAGATAACCATGAATTTTTTACAGAGCACATTGGCATTACTGATTGGTTGCGTCAATACAGTGTGGAAAAGATGATACATTTGTCCGTTCATTTTAGGTAGAATGTTATTTAGTGGAGATGAAGCACTTAAAGATTGTACTGTGTTAAGTGGGGGAGAGAAGGTAAGATGCATGCTGAGTAAAATTATGCTTGAAGCAGGAAATGTTCTTATTTTGGATGAACCTACTAGCCACCTAGACCTTGAAGCAATCACTGCTTTAAACGATGGTCTCATTGATTTTAGCGGCGTATTGTTATTTAATTCACATGACCATCAATTTGTTGATACTATTGCAAATAGAATTATTGAGTTTGCACCTAATGGACATGTCATTGACAGAATGATGAAACTTGAAGAATATTTAGCCAATGAGGAAGTGAGAGCTTTAAGAGACTCATACTATAGTGGCCATAGCGGAGTAGAAATTTAAGGATTAAAAAAATGTTGTTAATTGTAGATATCGGAAATACAAACGTAGTAATTGCTCTTCATGATGGATCTACCTATGTAGCTTCTTGGAGAATCAATAGTGATGTAAAAAAAACGAGCGATGAATATTATGTAATCGTTGAATCTATGTTAAAACAAACAAATTTTGACCCTAAACGCATTGAGTCATCAATCATTTGTTCTGTTGTCCCTAATCTCACAAGAAGTTTTGAGAAAGTCGTCAAAACAGTAAGTAATACAAAACCTTTGATGGTATCACATAAAACCGCTGGAACCTTAGTGAGAGAGAGTATCCCAGCTGAATTAGGATATGACCTTCTTTCAAATGCAGTGGCTGGCCATTTTCTCTATCCAAACGAAACAGTGATGGTAATTGATTTTGGAACAGCCCTCACATTTACTACAGTCAATGCAAAGGGAGAAATTTTAGGAGCATCTATTGCACCAGGACTCATTACAGCAGTTAATTCATTGTTCAATAATACAGCTCAAATACCACAGGTTCAATTAAAAATCCCTCACTCTGCAATTGGTCGAGATAGTGATGAAGCCATTAGAAGTGGAATAATGTTTGGGTTTGCTGGACTTGTTGATTCTATGGTTGAAAGAACTGAGAAAGAACTTGGATGTGACCTTAAAATAATTATTACAGGAGGACTATCGCAGACGATAGCCCCTCTCTTGCATCATGTTGATGAGATAAAACCCAAACATACATTAGATGGATTGAGAATCATTATGGATACATTTATTCAAACTGAGAACTAAATTTTCCATTTTCCATTATTATATATTTTTTACCATCTTTATCTGTCCCAACGATATTCATATCGTCTGAACCAAACATAAAGTCCGTATGAACAAGTGATTGATTACATTCAGCATCCTCTACACTCATCCCTTCGGGTAATTGTAAACAACTAGGGTATCCAGCACCTAATGCAAAGTGGCAGGATGCATTTTCATCGTATAAAATTGAGTGGAAAATTGTATCTGCTTGAGAAATAGGGCTCGTTTGATCTACTAAAGCAATTTCGCCTAGGTAGGAAGCACCTTCATCAATCTTAAGGTATGTTTGAAGAATATCATTTCCTACTTCAGCAGAAGCTTCAACTACTTTCCCATTGACAAACACCACTCTCACCTTTTCAACGAGACTATCGAGGAGACTCACTGGTTTTGTTGTTGTTATCACGCCATTCACACTATTCTTTAATGGAGTGGTAAATACCTCTTCTGTGGGGATATTAGGGTAGAATTCTACTCCTTTAGTAGTTTTTTCTCCAGCTCCTTCAAATCGATGGTATTCGCTTAATCCTATTGTGACATCGGTAATGGCACTTTTAATGTGTAGAGAACGTAATTCGACAGCATTTAGTGCTTGAGCTCTTTTTTCAATAATTTTATTATGTGCCTCTAATGCTGAGACAGGATCTTCTTGGTCAAGGTGTAATATTGGAGCTAAAAACGCCATAAGTCATCGCTATTAGATGTTTCACTCAATACTTGTTGTGCCCAATTGTCTGATGGTACACACACAACACACCATGTCACTTCGTTTGCCATTCGAGCCACTCGCAATGGGTAATGAAAGGAATTCAAGTTCTTAGAATATTCTCCAATTTTATTAGAATTAACGTGCTTAAGGACGTGACGCTCATCAGTATTATCGATTCTTACATAGGCCCATTCTTCGTGTATCATCTCCTCATCTTTACACTTATGATAATTGGGGATAAATAATAAATCATCGTCTGATTGTTCCTCAATTCTTGAAGAGAGTAATGTTAAATCATCTATATCAATCTCAACGTAACGTGCTCCCGCTTTGTATGCCTCTTTGGCAATAAGGGAGGCAAAAGGGTAGGTGGCTACACTTGCTTTAATAGATAAACATTGTCCTTTTTGTATATTCACACCTTTGCTTACAATAATTTTCGCATAATCTAATTTCATCGTTTCTATATCTTTCATAATTATTCCTTTTGATTTAAATAATAAATTTGCCATCAATCATGACTGAATACATAGAATCATCATCATACATATCAATATTAAGAGTATCATCTCCAATAGGAATTTTCCCTCTGAATGTACTGATGTTTAACCCTGACTTATCATGTAACTCATTCTCATCACTAAATGTTTCTAGCCCTTTTAGATGGTTTGATTCTCCCATTCCTAGCATGATAAAACTCGTTATAGATTCATCAATATCTTTTGATCCATAGTAATTGATCTCTTTTGGAATTTCTTTCTTTTCTTCAGTTAGACTAATAAAGCCAATCTTACAAGCGCCCTCATCAATACCCAAAGCTGTTTGTAATGCTTTTTGTCCATTACTTGCAGTAAAAGAGACCACTTTCCCCTCATTAAAAACAAGGGATGCCCCTTCTACCCATTGACCTAGCAATAAGAAGGGACGAGTAGATGTTACAGTTCCGTGGGTAAAAGAAGAATCTATGACCATTGTGAGTCCATGGTCAAATAATGTAGGGATGAATGCACGTGTTCCACCAATGAGGGTAAGTTTATGACGAGGGAAGCTATGATTCACCATCTTTAGATAGAGATCACATTCTTCATTGTGAATATGAATATAGTGTTTGTCCTTCGTAATAATGCGTTTTACCACCTCATTCAGCTTTTTAAGATGGCGAGTATATGAAAATGGATACTTAGGATCATCAAGAAACAAGAGACTTGCAAAAAGTTTCCACATTTCGGTCACAGGATCTTTGCTATTAACAAAAACGCTTCTAGCCCAATAATTGGTGGGGACTGGAGCAATTGCCCAAGGAGCTATTTCTTTATCTGCTTGAGGAGGTCCCAGGTTTCCAACTTTCTGTAATAGAGGCATATTTGAAGCAATATTCTCAAGTGATTCTTTAGGGAATTCTTCAAGAATTGATGCATCTTCTAATCTAAGAAGAACTTTATGTTGACTTGTCTCTGCTATCAGCTCATGCTCTATTGGAGCTATTGTAAATACATCTTTTACAACTCCCTCTTCAATAAGAACAATAGAAACTGGAATTTGTGTAATCTCGCTTGCCTTAGCTGCAACTAATTGTGCGAAATCAGCATTTCTTTCACTTGTATTGATAGATAGAGCTTCTCCTTGCTGTAGCGATAGTGATACTCCAAGAATAAGATCTATATATTTATGTTGATAATCCATGAACTTTCCTTTAAAAAAAAATAATAATGTATATCTATCATACAGCAAAGAGGAATGAGAAAAAAGAGGGAGGTAATATGAGAAATTTAGCTATATGACTTGACCTGTTCCCGATATTCCGTTATAAATAAACCGTTAGCAACGGCTATACTTGCGTCTGTGGTATAGTGGTATTACCTCAGCCTTCCAAGCTGAAGAGGCGGGTTCGATTCCCGTCGGACGCTGAATAAAAAGAACACTGTGTTACAGTGTTTTTTTTTTGCTCTTTTTGATTTTGAGGCTCTTCACATCTAACTCTTATACAATCAATTAAATATGTGTAAAAATCAAACATGTTCCATAGATATAAATGTGAATTTTAAATTAACTTAAAATTAAAAAATATTGGTATATTACAGATATTTTCTTCATTTTTATTTGATGTATTAAGCCTTGTATAAATTATAAAATAACTAATATCTTTCTCTATAGATGTTTAACTCCTTTTTATATATGAATACATCTTTTTAGATAATTTTATCTTGATAGACAAATATTTATTGACATAAAAAGTTAATGCAGATAAACTATGGGTGTCAAAAGAGTTTATAATTGAAGGAGCCAAGCATGACACTTGATAAAGGAAAAAGAAATACCATCTATAAAGTTGCAGAAATCCAAGCTAAAGAGCAGGGGATGAAAGAGTTTCTTTTTACATTGGGCTGCTATCCTGGAGAACAGGTAACAATTATTAGTCATCTAGCATCAAATATAATTATACACATCAAGGATGCTCGTTACAGCATCGATGAAGAGCTTGCACGAGCAATAGTTGTGTAATTATTTTTTCTTATAAGAATTTTACTACCTAAAGGAGCTTATCATGATAATCGCATTAGCAGGGAACCCCAACAGTGGAAAGACAACGCTATTTAATGCAATTACTGGAAAAATTGAACATGTTGGGAACTGGCCAGGTGTTACTGTTGATAAGAAAGAAGGAAAGATTAAGAAAAGCCTGAATCAATCCAACACTGAAATGAAAGTTATTGACCTCCCTGGAGCATATTCCATGTCTCCATATACGCAAGAAGAATCAATCACAAAAGACTTTGTCATGAATGAAAAGCCCGATGTTATTCTAAATATTGTAGACTCAACTAATTTATCGAGATCTCTATTTTTTACATCACAACTCTTAGAATTGGGAATTCCTGTAGTCATTGCATTGAATAAATCAGATGTAAATACGAAAAAAGAAACTGTTATTGATTCCTTTCTCCTATCTGAAAGACTACATTGCCCTGTAATTTCGACAACAGCAACAAAAAGTGGGAATAGTGGACTACTACCACTTGTTGATGCCTTATATAGCGTTGGAATATCTGGTAAAAAGCAAAAATCACTCTCTATCAAGACCATTAACAGTACAATGAGTAAAGATGAAGTTGAAAAGATTGATGAACATCGCTACAAAGTAGTCAATTCAATAGTAAAAGAAGTTGAAAGAAGAAAAATCAGCTCTTCAAAACAGACGATTCAAGATAATATTGATAGGGTGGTTGCACATAAATGGTTAGGAATACCAATCTTTGCTGGAGTGATATTTTTGGTATTCAGTATAAGCCAAGCATGGGTAGGACCATTACTTGCTGATATTTTCGTTGGATGGATAGATTCTTTCTATTCCTTAGTGGAGAATGCTTTAGGAGATAGTGTACATCCTGTCCTTTCTTCCTTATTGCTTGATGGCATTATTGGAGGTGTGGGTGCCGTAATTGGATTCCTCCCTCTGATTATGGTGCTATTCTTTACTCTCGCTATCTTAGAAGATATTGGTTATCTAGCACGAGTTGCTGTAGTAATGGATCGATTTTTTAAGAAGATTGGTCTTTCAGGGAAATCAATCATTCCAATGATTGTGAGTACTGGCTGTGCAATTCCTGGAATTATGGCAACTAGGACAATAAAGAATGAGAGACAAAGACGTACAACTGCTATGTTAGCTCCATTTATGCCTTGTGGTGCAAAATTACCAATTATTGCCCTCTTCGCTGGGATATTTTTTAATGAAGCGAGCTGGGTCGGTGCTTCCATGTATTTGCTAGCAATTGTTGTAGTATTAATTAGTGGACTCATCATTAGGAAAATAACAGGAGATACTTCACAATCTTACTTTATCATGGAACTCCCTGAATACAGACTTCCAAGTATTAAAAGAGCCACACTTTCAATGTTCAGTAGAGCTAAAGCTTTTATCATAAAAGCTGGAACAATTATTTTAATTTGTAATGCCATAGTTCAATTACTTCAAACCTTTAACTGGTCTTTCCAGATAGTGGGTGAGAGTAATCCTGCTTCTAGTATTCTCGCAAGTATTGCCTCTCCTATTGCTTTCTTGTTTATTCCACTTGGATTTGGGTTATGGCAGTTTGCAGCTTCTGCAATCACGGGTTTTATTGCTAAAGAAAATGTTGTTGGAACGCTTGCTGTTACTTTTGCAATTTACAAACTTTATTGACGTTGAAGAATTTGCCCTCTTAGGTGATGGATCAAGTGTAATGGCAGTCTTTGGAATTGGTTCTGTTGCAGCGCTCTCATATTTAGTGTTTAACCTTTTTACTCCTCCTTGTTTTGCTGCAATTGGTGCAATGAATGCTGAAATGGAATCAAAAAAATGGTTATGGGGTGCTCTTGGGTATCAGATGGGAACAGGCTATGTACTAGCTTATCTTGTATATCAGATTGGCACACTCATTACGACAGGAAGCGTAGGTAGTGGATTTGTCGGTGGTGGTATTGCAGTAATTGCAATAATAGCCTTTGTTATCCATCTAATTAAAAAACCAAAAGCACATATCCTTGCAAAAACCTATGCTAAAAAAGCTGGAGTATAAATTATGGCAAATATTATTGTAATAGGTGTAATCGCCCTTATCTTAACTCTGAGTATCATAAAGATAGTAAGAGATAAGAAGAAAGGTGCTGTGTGTAGTGGATGTAGCGCATGTCCTATGAGTGGATCGTGTGATAGCACTCATAAATAGTTAATAAAATAAATAGTTCAGTAAAATCCCTTTTGAATACTATACTTCTTTGTAGCAAAGATATTGAGCGAATTCTAAAGGGATTTTGATAATCGACTTATTCACTTCAATTTCCATGCTATCATCGTCCAAAAATGTTTTCACAGTGAAAGGGGTTGCTGGGTATAAATTGTGCATATTACAAAATTTTAGAAGACCTGCTACAGCTTCCCCTTCCTCAGTGATACGAATTAATTTTAGTTCTTTATTAATAGGAGCAGTATTGAGACGAGGAGCGGTGATGAGTTCTTGTTCATTCTTTGAGCCTGGGAATGGATTGCCGTGAGGACAACACTCTGGATGTCCAAAGAAATCATATAAATAATCAGTGAACTCATCGCTAATTGTTTGTTGAAGCTTTTGGGCTTCGTCATCCGATTTTTCCCATGGATAATTCATTCTTTTAATTAACATATACTCAGCGAGATAATGTTTTTTTTAGTACTTTCGTCCCGTATAATCGCCCTAATTCTGTTAATCGAATATTCTTATAGGTATCTTGGCTCGCTAAATCTAATAGGGTAAGTCTTTTAATAGCCTGATTAACCGCAGGTTTTGAAACTGCTAATTTCCTTGCTAATTGAGAATTAGTTACTTTACCATATTCTCTTTCTAATAAAAACATCGTTACGAGATAGTTTGGTGCAGTGGGAAACTTTTCTTGTAATTGTTCAAATGTTAATTGTTGACTATCCATAGAACTTCAGTATACAGAGTTCTCAGGGAGAACTCAACAATTATACAAAACCTTCTTTACTAATTGTATATGTGTTGACAATAACATTTCTCTTCATACATAATATGACTATTAGTCACAATTAAGGAGAGAACATGGAAAACGTATATTTTAGATGGTTATGCTTTATGTGGGCTTTTGTCGGAATAACAACAAGAATTTTAATAGTGTAAGAAATCCACAGGCTGAGCCTGTGGTGCGATAGGTGGTTAGACCCGAACAAATGTTTCGAAAGAAAAGGCCTCCCGTGATACAGTTTGGTTGCGGTTCACAACGCATCCGAACAGAAGACAGGAGGCCAGATGACAGAACAGAGTCTAGCACACACGTGCTGGGATTGCACCTACCACATCGTGTGGATCCCGAAGTATCGGAGGAAGGTGTTGTACGGGGAATGTCGCGAGGAGTTGAAAGGGATCTTGCGGCAATTGTTGGAGATGAAGAAGATTGAGATAGTGGAAGGGTCGATCAGCAAGGATCACATCCACTTGAGCGTGAGAATACCGCCGAAAGAATCGGTGTCGAGAATCATGGGGTATCTGAAGGGGAAAAGTGCCCTGATGCTGTATGATCGACATCCGGAATGGAGGCGGAGAACCGGAAAGGATAGAACTTTTTGGGCACGTGGGTACTATGTGAGCACCATAGGGTTGAACGAAGAGGTGATCAAGAAGTACATCCAAAACCAGGAAGAGGCGGATTGGTTCGGAGCGGAATGACGGAAGCACCCCTTTAGGGGTTGCGAGCAATGGATGCTGTTGTGAAACGCAGCTTTAGCTGCTGCCGGTATCAGGCCCTTACAGGGCTGACAGCAAGCCACCGGCTATGCCGGTGGTCATGACTGGTTGTCTTAGGTGATACATGGAACAAATGGGAATTGGATCATGCCTACACTAAAGAGAAACCACGTTGGATTAATGTTATTGGTGGTGTAGCTTTTGCCATAGTGATATATACTTGGTATCAAGTGTTTAGTTCTAATGTTGCTTATAGCTGGATTATTGCAGTGTTTACGTCCCTTACATTAATTAAAATTTCAGCTTTGCTTTTCAACTATGATACATTTAGACAATTCGCCTATAAAACACTTTCAGATCCGCTAAAAAGAAAAGAAACTAAACATATCAGTCTTTTTTATGTCGATTGTATTTATTCTATTAGGACTGTATCTATATTAGATTGTAGTATATCGATAAGGGAACTCTATGCCAAAACAAACCTTTTTTAATTTTACCAATAAAAAAACGTAGTAGAATCATTGAAGGGGCAAAAGAAGCTTTTTTCAAAGAATCATTATAATGATGTCACCATTGATTCAATTGTTGCCCTTAGTAACATCCCTAAGGGGAGTTTTTACCAATACTTCATTAATAAAGATGATTTGTTCACATATATTTTTCAAAACATCGGATTAAAAAAAAGTAGCGTGTTGTTAGAAGAGATTACAATATCAAGGAATCTCAATTTTTCTGAGATGATTATTCAATTAATTGAGCGAGCGAATCAATTTGAAAATCAGGATGAAATAATGATTGGATTAAAAAAAAGATTTCTTAATGAATGCCCACAAGAGGTAAAGAATGCAATTCTGCATGAAATTATGCCCCAAACCCTTGAATTGTTTGAAAATCTTATACAACTTTTGTTGAAAGAGGTGAGTTTAAGAGTGATGTAAACAGCAAGATTGCGGCTTTTATCCTAACAACTGCTATTCTTAATCTTGATAAATTTGCACTACAAAAAGAGAGTGATTATGGAACATTATTATCAGATATATGTAATATGCTAGAATGTGGTCTAAAGAAGTAAGTTAATGAGGTTGATAACATGACAAAGAAAAAAGATTTAGTTAAGTTTCAGTGGACTGGAATAGGTTTAATTTTTGGTACAGCGATTGGTGCCGGTTTGAGCATCGCTTTCACACAAAATATTCTTTGGGCTGGGATTGGAACCGCAGTCGGATTAATAGTAGGTGCTATTATCGATACAATTATTAGAAAGCAACAATAGTAGTAGTTGCAATGGATTAATATGATGAAAGTAGAAACTATGTGGAATGATTATCTTACACTCTTAGGTGAGTCAATTGAAACAACAAAAAAGAAATACGAAGCTTGGCATTTTTGTAATAATGAAATAGACGCAAACCATTTAGCACTTCTAGCAAAACGTGGTATTAAAAAGAGCTACAGCTGGCTTAAAAAAAGTCCTACGAGATAGATAATGAGCCTATACCAAAAGAAAAGGACCTACATATAATTACTGACTTTCAAGGAGCCGCCGTTTGCATTATCGAAGTAACACGCGTAGAAATTATTCCTTTTAATGAAATTAGTGAAGAACACGCCAAAGTGGAAGGTGAGGGAGATGGTTCTCTTGCATACTGGAAAGAAGGTCATTATAAATTTTTTATGGAGGATGCTACATCCTTGAATATAGAATTCAATGAAACCGATTTAGTTGTTTTTATGACTTTTAAAGTTGTGCATCAATAGATTGTTTGAATATGAGATTTCACAATTCTGATATAAGAAGCTATGCATGATGATCAACCTTTTATTGTTAGAGGACCTCTTTGATAAGCTCATATCTCTCTATTTTGAAATTAGCTCTATAGATTATTCTCTTCATACATTGTACCATTACCAATAGAAAATTTATAACGGATGAGGTGTAATATGGGTGTTAGAGGTGAAGTATTCTCAACAAAGTTAAGTACAGCAGATAGAACCTACTTTTTTAATGTAAAAGAAAATGTGTATGGAGATATGTTTTTAAATATAGTTGAAAGCAAGGGCACAGAAGGTGGAGAAGGAAGATTTATTCGTCAATCTATTCTCGTGTATCAAGAAGATTTAGGAGATTTTATTAAAGAATTCCAAAAATCTCTAGATTTTATTAAACAAGCTAATAAAGAGTAGAAATTCGAAATGTGGTTCGGTGGATGGGACTTAACCCATGCACTGAACATAATCTTAGATGCTCTTTTGTAGGATATCCTTTATGAGAATGAAAACTCCACTGAGGATATATATCAGATAATGAGATCATAAGGGTATCACGAGCTGTTTTTGCCAAAATCGATGCAGCCATAATTTCAGGAATAAGGGAATCTCCTTTCACGATAGCTTCTATTGAATGAAACGCATCAAATACTTGATTCCCATCAACTAATATCCTATCTATGCGATGAGAACCGGCATTCACCTTTATATATGATTTTCTCATAGCGAGAAGAGATGCTTGTAAAATATTTATGGTATCAATCGTTTTATGGTTTACAAAAGAAATCGAATAACAAAGTGATTTCTCCTTTATTATAATAGCAATTTCATCCCTTTTCTTAGCAGAGAGCTTTTTAGAATCTCTTAATATTTCAATTGGGAAATCATGAGGGAGAATAACAGCCGCTGCACACACTGGTCCTGCTATTGGACCTCTACCTGCTTCATCAATACCACATATATACTTCATGTACTAAAGAATAGTTGTTTGTGAGTTAA
>LQAH01000038.1_pt1 | contig 74121 bp, 100 predicted proteins | sample 1535791 | NCBI WGS metagenome assembly LQAH01 (sample SAMN04331585, study PRJNA305678) | bioreactor metagenome | isolation source: bioreactor_4 inoculated with Wadden Sea sediment 2nd replicate of a... | place: Germany:Bremen
CTTGTCAATCGGAATCGACAGGTTGGTGTGGTTTTTAAAAACCTGACAGCACAGACTGTTGATAAACGGTCTGCATGAGCTCAGGGCGGGCTTTGTTGCCAAACTGTGCCATCAAGCTGATATTACTTTGATTTTGCTATCGCTCAAAGTGAGGACTTGCAAGCATGAAGAGATTGAATCATGATCTTTCCACGTGAGAGCAGCAAGTGTCTCTTGATTGATTCGCTTGTTTTCACGGATCCTGCAGAGTTTGTTTCAGAGCAACCGATGTCGCTACACGCCATCAAAGGCATCCATCGCTTCTGTCCACAGCAAGGTTGGTGTATCGTGATAGCGCAGAGAATGGTGATAGACCAGCAGTCTGCCGACTCCTGCCGCTCGAGCCAGTTCACCCGACAAGTGAGCCGTCAGATGATGACAGCGTTTCGCCCATTCAAGGTCGGCATGGGCGAAGGCCGCTTCTATGACCAGCATATGAGCATCTTTGGCCAGTTCGACAATCTTTTGACTGTTCTCCGTGGTCGGAGAGCTGTCTGCTACATAGGTCAGTTTCATACCCTTTTCGCAGTGAATCACGACCCGTTTTAATGTTCCCAGAGACACCTGTTCAACATCGCCGTTTTCTAACGGCACCTCGACTTCACGACTGTCGGGAGCCGAGCTCTTGATCAGGTTCTTGACGCGAGTGAGCCAGGGGCCTGGGCGATAGCGGCGAGCGGTCAGGGCGTCCTTATCGATCGTAACATGCAGCGGTTCTTCCAGTGAAAAGCCTAATGAATCAATATCTCCATGGGATAATGCTTTTGCGTGAACTGTCCAGCGGGCGGTCTCAACCAGGCAGCCATCCTCACTTGGTCGACAGTGAATTGGGCCAGGGGAAAAACGTTCGCTGGCACGGAATGAACATTCCCTGATTTCCCCCTCAGCCCATTCTCGAACGGTCACGACAAAAGGTTGCTTTTCGATCAGATCCCAGGTGTACCCCGCCAGCCGTTGTCTGATCAGATCAATGATCCCTGTGGGACCGTAAACGCGCAATTGACGGTCCAGGTTGAGAAAAGCACGCAGCAGCCGGTCGAAACCGATGAGATGATCGATATGGCCGTGACTGATAAAGACCGAATCGATTTTCAGGAGTTCCTGATGGGAGAGGGCATGTAAATCCCCGCAGTCGAACAGCAGGGCTCGCTTTTGGTGAGCGATGCGGACATAAAGAGCCGGATCACCAAAAAATCATTGACCAGATGTGGGTGGAAGGTTGCGCGCATGTACGTATTATAACGGATAGAGTTTCTGTGGGAAATGTTGTTTTTGTTAACGTTAATTTCGAAAGATCGGAATGTCGGTTGCTTGCTTCTTGGCTGCGATCCCAATGTGTTGTGGAGGCACGCTCTGCTCCGCAACACATTGGATGAGTTATCCCTGGACCAGAACGAGAACCTTGGTCAGCAGAATCATGCCGATCAGGGCAACCGGGTAGACTGTTGCATAGGCTGAGGCAGCATATGGTGTTTCGACCAGGCTGGCAATACTGGCCAGCCCCGGGGTACTGGTCATACCTCCGGTAATCACTCCGAGGATGTGCAGAAATCTTATTTTGAGGATTTTGCGGCTGATGAAGAGGGTGAGTATCAGAGGCACCAGGGTTACAGCCATACCGGAAAAAAACAGAGCCAGGCCCTGCTGCTGCAGAGTTTCGATGATGGTCGCTCCGGTGCGCGTGCCAACCGTTGCCAGAAATAGCAACAACCCGAGTTCGCGAATAAAATTGTTGGTCGTTGACGGGATATCCCAGATCAGTGGTCCGGTTTTGTAGAGACTGCTTAAGCTCAGACCCGCTAACAGAACTCCGCCTGACAGACCAAGTTTGAATTGTCCCACATAAGGGATGTAGATCGGGAACTGGCCGATGAGAAAACCGATCAGCAGGCCGACGATAATCGGAATCAGGTCGGTACGGTAGGTTTCCCGGACGTCGTTGCCGAGCATGCGGGTGACATTTTTGATCGATTGTTCCTGACCGACCACGTGGAGGATATCGCCTAAGTGGAGACGGGTATTTTTTCTGCGGTCAGGTCGATGCCGTTACGGGTGATTCGGGCAACTTGAATATCAAAAGAGGTTTTCAAGTTCAAGGCGCTGATGTTGAAGCCGGCGGCAGAGCGCTTCGACACCAGAATCGCTCTCTTGGTCAACCCTTGGGTAAATTCAAGGGTTTCCTCCACCGGCTGACCCAACAGCATGCTTGCTTTCGAAATCGCCTCGGCCTGACCGACGATGCGGACCTTGTCGCCCTGTTGCAGGATGGTATCGCCATAAACGATGACCGGTTCTTTGGCATTCGGTCGCAACAGGCGGGTCAGCACGACCGGAGCGATTTTATTGAGGGCAATTTCTCTCAGTGTTTTTCCGTAAATATTCGGATTGGTGATCTCGATATGACGATAGGTCATGGGCGGATGTTCCTGGCTGATCTCTTCTTTCATCTGTTGCTCTTCCGCCTGCAGGTCGATTTTCATCAGCCGCGGCAGCAGACGGACAAACAGGATGACCCCGAAAACGCCAAAGCAATAGGTCAGGCCGTAGGCCGCCGGGGCCTGACTTTCCGCAACCGCTTCAACAGCGACAGCCAGACCGGGGGTGCTGGTCAAGGCACCGGAAAAGAGTCCAGCCGAGATGCCGGCATCAAAGCCGCCCAGCCAACTGCATACCAGGGTCGTTAGAAAGCCGCTGACAACAATGATCGTCGCTCCCAGCGAAAGCTTCAACCCCTGTTTTTAAATGATGAAAGAAATCCCGGTCCGGCCTGAAGACCGATAGAATAGATAAACAGAACCAGTCCGAGGGTTTGGAACACGAGCGGCAGGGTAAAACCAAAATGACCGAAAGTCAGGCCGGTAAAGATGACCGCTGATGAACCGAGGGAAAATTCCTTGAACTTGATATGGCCAATCAGTTCACCACTGACAATAACGATGAAAAGTAGAAATACTGGGTTGTGCAACAGCTGCATAACTGGTCCGTCTCCTCATATCTGATAACGGAATTAAAAGTAAGATCGAATCATCCATTTAAGGGATAATCACTGGCAGGACAAGCCCCAAATGGCGGCTATTAATCTCCTGTTTTTCAGCCCTGCACAAGGAGCTTTTTGTGAAGATGCAGAATAAGACAACGAGAGGTTTGTTTTAACGACTGAAAGGTCGATTTCTTCGGGAAAACTGCACAATAAATTGTCCCTAATCAGTCTTCAGTTTGAAACATAGCCTAGAGCCCGTTTAATGATGGCGTTGTACTGCTGATCATTCTTTAAATATTCAACAACAAGCCAGGTAAATAGAGAGAGCGTCATCCCGGACAGGAAGGCGACGATAATTTTGGGAGTATTTTGTTTTTTGTGATACCGAGCCATTGCCGATTTCACAATAGAATAATCTGTTTTTTCCAGCGATGACAGTAACTGTTCAACGCTCTCATACGTTTTACGCAGCTGATCTTCCTTTGATTTTGACGGCCGATGTTCCGTTCTTTCAGATTCATCGGCACCGGGATCTTTGAGATGTTTGATCTCATCCGTCTTTTCTCTTTTGAGTTGTTCCAGCTGAATGGCTAAGTTTTCGATTTTATTTTCCAATTTCGATATTTCGGCGAGCAGTTCCTTGTTCGTTTGCTCCAGCGCGGCGATTTTTGTTCTGTGAATGAATTCTGACATGGGAGCCTCTCAGACATGTCCTGGTTTTTGAGCGTTGTGTCGCGCTTCATAAATTTTGTCGATGGACCGGATCATAGAGAATCTTACCGAGAATCAGGAAATTAGCAACTTGTGATTTTTGGAATGTCTGGAGAGGGACTTTTCTCAGCCTTACACGAGGGTGACAGCCGCCATCTGTCGTGATGTTACCGACGGTGACGGCATCTATACATTTATTCGAGCTTTGCCACCTTACCGCAGAGGCAACGACGCGAACAGGATGTCTCTTGTGCTGACGGACTCAACTGAGAAGAGGTGGACAATAATCCGATGCCGATCTGTTATTCCTACGATATCTCATTTCGGCCTCTGCAAAGAACATTCAAATCGATTCTTCAACACCCATGATTTTGTTTCATACGCTTACTCAGTGCCGGTTGCGAAATACCTATCAGCTGGGCCGCCATCGATTGATTTCCTCCCGCTCGTCGAATCGCTTCTGCTGCCAGGAGATTTTTGACGTCCTTCATGGCGGGTAGAGGGCCATCCGGATTAAAAATTCTGGTCGTTGACGATTCCGTGTCTTCAGCTACGGATAACGCAGGCTGTCCCATGACTCTCTTGAAAACATCCATCGATAGCATTCTCTTTTTGTGGACACTTAAGGCATCATAGATAACCGCTTTCAACTCTCTGATGTTGCCCGGGAATGAGTAGGAATCAAGAAGGGTTAGCAGCTCCTTAGGGACGGTTGGTTTTTTCTTTCCCAGTTCTGCCGCTGCTTGTTCCAGAAAGTGTTCCAACAGTAACGGCAGGTCTGCTTTGCGCTTACGCAGAGGAGGGACGTCCAGATGATGTGTTCGCAAGCGGTAAAACAGGTCCTTGCGAAATTCACCCGATGCCTGTTTGATCGCTAGATCCTGATGGGTTGCAAGAACAATTCGTGCATTCATTCTTCTCGCCAAGTCGCTTCCTAAGGGATAATACTCGCCTTCTTGTAAGAGGCGTAGCAACTTGATCTGAGAAGACTTGCTCAGATCGCCAATTTCATCAAGAAATAGAGTGCCATTCGCAGCTTTTTCGATTAATCCTCGACGCTCACTATGAGCGCCGGTAAAGGCGCCGCAAGTATGACCGAAGAGGGTATCTGCAAAAAGGGCGTCGTCGAGACCCGCAACATTGACAGTCACCAGGGGACCTTGGCGGTGGCTGAGGGAATGTATCGCTTTGGCAAAGAGTTCTTTTCCGACACCGCTTTCACCGGTGATGAGAATTGGCTGACTGTCTTTGGCTACGGCCTCAACATACTGGAAATTGGACTTCATCGCCTTATCCTGAGTAATAATCTCAGCAAAGGCTTCCGGGGTTTCAAGTTTGTCTTCAAAAAGCTTACTTGTTATCTTTTTGTTTTCCCGTTGCATTTCGATCATGCGAATGGCCCGCTGGACGCCCTGTATGAGCCTTTCCTCTTCAGTGACTTTAACGAAATAATCAAACGCTCCAAGCTTTATGGTCTTGACCGCGGTTTCAATCTGGTTCATCCCACTGATGATGATGACCGTTACCTCGGGAAATTCATTTTGTATCATCGACAGGAGTTGTTCTCCCGAAATATGAGGCATTGTCAGATCGAGAAGAATGAGCCCGACATCTTGCTCGGCCAAAATTTTCATGACTTCGCGACTGTCGAGACATTGGATGATGTTGTTGATATAGCCTGAAAATTCCAGGGTTATACTTAAGCTTCTCAGCCAGGCAGGCTCGTCATCGACCAGGAGAATTTTAAATGATGGATAAGGGGTGTCGGTCATTTTTACTCGATCTCCCTGTTGACTGGTAGTGCCAGAGTGGCAATCGTTCCTACCTCTGGAGTTGATTGGAATTCGAGGGTACCTCGATGTTCTTTTACGATCTCCGACGAGATTGAAAGACCGAGCCCCGTTCCTCCACTCTCCCGTTTTGTTGTAAAAAAGGGGTCAAATAATTTGTTCATATGCTCTGCTGGAATCCCCCTTCCTTCATCTTGAACCCTGATCAATACGTGTCCATTTTGTGAGTCGAACAGTGTATGCAGGGTGACGGCGCCTCCCCTGTCAGTGAGGGCTTGGCAAGCGTTGAGGATAAGATTGATAATAACTTGTTCGATCCGCTGAGAGTTTCCCGAGACCACAGGCAGGTTGGACCCGTAGTTCAATGAAAAGTTATCGGTCAACCTTTTTACCGACGTATCAATAAGGCGTACTGCCGAGGAGACCACTTTGTTCAGGTCAATTGCGGAAACCTGCTCGGAGTCGTCCCGCCGGGCAAAATTTTTAAGGTCGTCGACAATACGCTGGATGCGTCGGGCGCCATCGATCATTTCATTGAACATCTGTGGTGCTTCTTGCCTCAAGCGGGAGTATTTAAGGCCGCCGACCATGAAGTCGCCATTTTTGTGATAGCTCGATTCAAATGATTCCATTCCGTAGCTGAAGGTTTTTTTCAGCACCGAGAGATTGCGCAAAAACAGCGCGTTTGGATTGTTGATTTCATGGGCGACTCCAGAGACGAGAGTTCCGAGTGACGCCATCTTATCGGCCTGGATCAGTTGCTGTTGATGTTTTTGGCGCTCTTCAGCGGCACGTTTACGTTCAGTGATATCGCGGGCTACGCATATAATAGCGATCGGTTCTCCCCGGCTGTTGCGCATAAAGTTTCCGGAGCACTCCGCGTCAACAACGGAGCCATCTATGCGTTTTAATTTAAGCTCTTGGGTAAAGGCCTTGGTTTTAGTGGCCTCACGACTGCTTTCAGTTTCAAGAATTGCTTTTATCCTGTTCATGAGTGTTTCAGAGTCCAGTTCCGGGGCGACATCAGACAGATACATCCCGCAAAATTCCTCGCAGCTATAACCAAGGATCGTTTTAACAGAGGGGTTAACAAAGGTGATTTTTCCCGACAGGTCGAAGGTCCAGACAATATCGCTGATGTTATCTGTCGTAAGACGATACTTTCCTCTGTCCTCTTGCGCTCATCGACTTCCTGTGTCAATGCAGCGGTACGTAATCCGACCTGTCTTTTGAGCGAGTGTGACCATGAGGCGACCCCTATTAACACCGCGACAAGCGGTAGAAAAATCAGAGCTCCATATTTTAGGATATTTGACCATGGGACCCTTTGGGGTCTAGGACTCCAAGCCATTTGTCGTAGATGGTCTGGTAGCGACCCGTCTTTTTGAGGATTGCCAATCCCTCACTGAGTCGGGCTAATAAAAATGTGTTGCCGCGTTTTACGGCAAAGCGCGCGGCCGATTCCGTAACCGTTCCGACGACCCGCTTAAGATTTTGAATTTGCAGCTCACGCATCAGGTGCAGCGCCGGCAATTCCGCCAGCAGCACATAATTATACCGGCCTGAAGCAACAAGCTCCAGGGCATCAGCATATGTCGCTGTGGTAATGATCTCCCCTTGATAGTCGATCTCTTTCAGATAGTCGTGCATGATCCCCCTGTATTGTACAACCAGATTCCTGTCCGACAAGTCCTGCAACGAATCAATCCGCGGCGCCTTGCTGTTGGCAAAGATCGAAAACTGAACAACGTTGTGGGGGGAGAAAAATCTAAAACCTGAGCACGCTCTGCTGAGAAGCCGATCCCCATAATAGCGTCAACGGAACCTTCCTCCAGTTCGGTCCGGGTGTGTGCCCAACCGCCCAGATCGATCTCAATATCCATACCCATGATTTCAGCGATAGCCTGGGTCAATTCGATGTTATACCCCGTAGGCGGCCATTCTCATCCAGAAACTCATAGGGGGGATAATTACTCGAACCACCGATGAAGATAGGTTGAATGGATTCCGAAGCGATGCTGAGATTCACAACGACAAGCAGCTGCAGAAATAAAAGGAATGAAGTTCCTGGTTTTATCATTAAGCGGACCCTCTTGAATTACGAGAAAAGAGAGGTGAATCTTATGCCTTTCAATGATTGATCATATCCTGCTTCCTCCCACTATATCAGCTTCATTGATGTTTTTTACCATCGTTGATGTCAGGCTCGGTTTAGAGACAGGCTCATGTATAAAGAAAGCGGGATTACAGGCTGAGACGTCGCTTGAGCAATTGACGTCTCAGCCTGAAACCTATGTTACCTAATGTCTTGATTTATCAAAAGTTTTTGCAGCCGTAAAAGCATGCTTGCGCCAAGCATCCCCAGCCCTCTGTAAAAATCGGTCTCGGCCTCCTGTGAAATTTTTTCCAGACACCGGGGGCCCATTTCAACAGGTGTTCCTGAAAAAAATGCTGTATATCTTTTTGTAACTCAACCTGTTCTTCCCGCCGCTCTTCATATGCATTCAGCAGGTAAGCCAAGAAGCTCAACTCCAGGCCCAGATGGTCGTCGGGCCCTCTATCTGAGTTGTGCGCCTGTAGCCCGTATTTAGCATAGCAAGCGCGAACGGCAAAGGTCTGCTCATCATAGAGCAGTTGATCATTGCTTAACCATACAGATTCATGGACATAACAACGTGGTGGAGACATCTCAAACAGGGTAAAATAGTCCTGCACCAGTTGCTTGTGCAAGTCGGTCACCTCTCCCCGGGTAAAGTTCTGAATAAGTTCGAGCCCCTGATTTTCTTTCTCATCGTCAACAGAAACAGGCCAATGTTCGGCCATCGGTTCCTGAATCATATGGCGCAATAATTCCTGGTTGGGGGCTTCAGTGAGTACTCTGGAAATAAACTCCAAGGCAAAGATATATTCTCTCATATTTTTTCCTCAATAAGAGCTCAGCAAGAGATTCGGTGAAAGCTCGCTGAGCTGCATTATTACCTATATCCCCAGGCGTAAAAAAGACTCGTAAAAGATATAGCGTCCGCAGATCTCACCGACCAGGACACAAATAACGGCGATCAGACAATAGGATACGAATGTCCCCTCTTTTAAACCCTGGATTTGCTTGAACCAGGCGAAGACCAGAGCCAGCAGGCCGAGAACGGGCAACCCGATGCTTAACAGGAGAATTGTCGGATATTGTCCACTGACGAGATAGTCTCCCCGCAACAGGGCATTGAATGGTGCGCCCAGATAGCCAAGACCGAGACCAACAACAGCAATGGCCAGAAATGTCATGGTGAGTTTGTCTGTCCTGTCGGCAGAGCCGATTCGTTGCAACCATAAGCATAAAGAAGGCTGCCGAGTGTCGCTCCGACCAGTAGTCCCGTTCCCAGAAATGCCAGCAGAGTAGTGGGCGTATTAAAAGAGATCATCGTCTCCTGTATGTAAACATTGGAGATCGACCAGATCATAACCAGTCCCAGCGCAGCTGAAATCAGGCCAAAGGGGTCCCCTGAGGCCAGTTCTTTGTAACGCAGATAACAGGTCAGGGCCAGACTTCCTGTAAAAAGAAGCGCACACAAAATTTCGAGCGACAGAGGCGATGTGAAAACATTATTGAGGACATAGATGGCGGACATAGGGCTAGCCAGGTGTGCACTGGAGGCGGCCAGACCGATCAGACTGATCAACAAGGCGACCGGCAGACAAGGTGTCAGTATTTTTTCGTGCCAGGGTTGCTTCTCAGTCGGGCGAGTTCGGCAGCCAGGGTTAAGCCGGCAGCGCTCTGCATGAAAACAGTAAAGATGATGAGGCTTAAGGATGTAATCTTCATATCACACCTCCTCTGGATTGACGATTTCACCGTCGTTCGTATTGACCGGTCTGCTATTGCGATGTGGAGTGATTACCAGATGGGGCTTGGTAACAGACCTCTCCGGTAACGGCGAAATCATTGCCTCACCAAATGTTTTGACCAGGTCGTCATATTCACCAAAATGCAACGCCCTGGTCGGACAAGCAGCCACACAGGCGGGATCCTGACCCGTTTCCAGATAATCTCTACAAAAATCGCATTTGCTCATTTTTTTCAACTTGGGATTGAATTGCGGTGCCGAATAAGGGCAAACCCATTCACAATAACGGCAGCCGATACATTTTTCCTGATCGACGACAACGAGACCATCCTCAACATGCATGGCTGTGGTTGGGCAAGCCTTCGCACAGGCAGGATCTTCACAGTGATTGCAGGAGATGCTGAGATTATAGACAAAGATATTCTGGCTTACGCTATTGTTTCTGTAGCCACTCCAGTGACCACCGACATACTCGCTGACACGACGATAGTTGACTTCAGGAGGCAGATCATTTTGTCAAGGCAGGCGACCATACAGGTTTTACAGCCTCCACAACTGTTCATGTCGATATAAAAAGCTGGTTTCTTATACATAAATAATTCCTCCTAGGCTTTCTTGACTTGGACCAGGTTGCTGTGCTGCGGATTCGATTTTGCCAATGGGGTTGGTTTGTAAAGAGTCAGTGTATTGATACAGCCTCCGACATCGACACCATTCTTATCAGGGTTGTACCAGGCTCCTTGAGGCAGCGACAGCACACCGGGCATGATCCGTTTGGTGACCTTGGCGGGAATGCGCACCCTGCCCCGATCATTATAGATTTCAACCAGATCCCCATGCGAAATACCCCGTTCGTCGGCATCCTTGGGATTGATCCACAGAGTTTGCGGAGCAACCTGATTAGTCCAGTCGATGTTGCCATAAGTCGAGTGGGTTCTCTGCTTGTAATGATGGCCAATCATCTGCAGGGGATACTTATTAATCAGTGGATCGGAAGGGGTCTCCCAGGCCGCATCGTAAATAGGAAGAGCAGGGATAGTGTCTCCATCGGAAAGCTCCCAGTTTGCGTTTTTGTCGTAAAGAGCCTTACAGAAGATCTCTATTTTGCCTGAGGGAGTTTTCAGCGGATTAGCTTTTGGATCTTTCCTGAAAGCTTCGTAAGGAACAGGGGTATTTCCTTTGTAAGGCTTTTTGTAGATGCCCATTTTAAAGGCATCCTCCATATTTTCAGGCAGATCGGTATATTTCTTTCTGGTCTCCTTATACAGCCATTCAAGCCATTGGTCGCGGGTCCGTCCTTCCGTGAACGTCTGATAAATTTCCGGGCTGACCGCTTTGGCAATACCGGCACAGATATCGTAGATATTTTTGCACTCGGCGAGCGGTTCAATGACCTGGTCTGCAAAGATGAGATACTGCATTTTTGAGGATTTGGCACTGTCTACAAAATCCCGCTCTTCCTGTGTGGTTGTGCCGGGGAGAACGTAATCGGCATAGCGGGCGCTGGGCGTCATGAAATTATCAACAACGACGATTGTTTCCAGCAGGCTTTCATCCTGTAGAAGCTTTGCAGTTTTGTTGACCTCGGAATGTTGATTAATCAGAGCGTTCCCGGCATAAGACCACATGAATTTCATCTTGCTGTTCAGTTTCTCCGCTCCACGCACCCCCGCATTCTGCGCCGTCATGGTGTCGCCCCGCTCAATAGCCATCGGCCATGAATAGTGAGAAATAACAGGTTTCACATTATTGGTAAGCATGGGGAATTTTTTGAAACTGAAACCGACATTGCCCTCGCGAGCACCGGTATTGCCGCCTCTGATTCCGATGTTTCCGGTAATCGCGGCGAGGGCGCAGATAGCTCTGGTAGACACTTCGCCATTGCTTTGTCGTTGAACGCTCCAGCCCTGGACGATATAGGCAGGCTTGGCTGCGGCCAATTCGCGCGCCAGGCCAATGATGCGATTTTCGGGAATGCCGGTCAACTGTGAGGCCCAGCCGGGAGTCTTTTCCACGCCATCCTCTCCGAGTCCCAGGATATAGGATTTGTAGGAGCTGTTGGCAGGTACCCCTTCGGGCATATGCTTCTCATTAAAACCGATGGTACAGTTGTCCAGAAAGTTCTGGTCGATTATGTTCTCTTTGATCATGACATGAACCATTCCGGCGATCAGGGCGGCATCGGTTCCCGGACGGATAGGGATCCATTCATCACCAACCACAGTATTGGTATCTGTGTAACGCGGGTCGATACTGATAACCTTCGGGCGCCTTGTTTGTTGGCTTTGATAATGTCGTAAATCAGGCCACCGCCACTCATGCGGCAGGCAGCAGGATTGTCGCCAAAAAGGACAACAAGCTGGCTGTGGGCAATATCGGCAAAACTGTTACCGGCAACCCAGCCATCACCAAACATGGGAGGCAGTGCACTTTCCAATTGACCGGCGCTATAATCGCCGTATTGATTCACGTACCCCCCCATGGAATTCATCAGGCGGGCCATGGGGCTGGCGCTGGGGTGCCATGATTTGGACATGACCGCTCCCAGGGTTCCGGTCGCATAATTGATAAAGAGTGACTCATTGCCGTATTTATCAATAGAATCCTGCATCCGCTGAGCGATCTCATTGAAGGCTTGATCCCAGGAGATCCGCTCAAACTTTGACTCACCACGCTTACCTACCCGCTTCAGCGGATATTTCAACCGATCAGGATGATAAACCCTGTGGCGTACAGACCGGCCGCGCATGCAGGCACGGACTTGATGGGTACCATAGCTGTCATCTCCAGTATCGTCTGTGGTAATTCTCATCAGCACGCCATCTTTGACATGGCCTTTCAGGATACAGCGGCTACCGCAGTTCACGGTACAGGCCGTCCAAACAGTCTTGTCAAAGGCGAGCGTTTCCTGTGCCTGAGCAACTCCTACATGGTTAAACAGTGAGCCTGGATTAATTGCAGCAATACCGCCCATCAGAGTCGACCATTTGATAAAGTTGCGCCGTGAGACGTCTGTTCCGACTCTGTCGGATGAGGTGTTTTTGCCTTTTCGATTACCCATAAATTACCTCCTGAATACAGTTGCGAAAAACGGGCGAAAGTATCACTTTCACCATCAGTTTTACTGGATGATTTCCTCTCGGTCTTTATTTCGGATGAGCTGCATGACAAACGATCATGACCTACAAAGCAAGCGATATGCCAATTGGCAACGCTCTTTGTAAGTCCTTGAAACGATAGGGAAATCACTTAAAAAAAGAGGTTCATAATAGTGGGAAGGGGTATAACTTTTTCTCTTCCGTTTTTCCGGCTAGGGAGGATAGGCTAGTGATTACAGATAGTTAAGTTCTTTTTCTTGGATGTTATATGCTCGGTTAAATGTTATGCCTGTTCTATGTTTAATTTCGTATGGGGTAACATCAGGAGAAGCGTTTCAGGCTTCTGGGATGGCTGTTGCCGGCTGTAGCGATCGTCCCGTCGACTCCGTTGTCGCGACAGTGTCGGACAACACAGCCGATCAATGATGACATGATCGTTTTGGCACATGGCGATTAATCGACAGCCGAAGTTGATGTCAGCGCTGAGCAGCATCGTCAAGGGCATGATCCAGAGGCCACTACAGTATCGGTAACGCCGACAACAGACCGGCCCTTAACGGTTGTGGGGATGACCTTGAGCGGCTTCATGCAGACAACTGGTCTTTTTTTCCGTCGTCACTACAGGGACCTTCTGAACAGCTGGCACCAAAAGCGAAACAGGAGTAGCAGCGGTGATGCTTGAGCATGACCCTTTCCGTCATCGCTTCTTTCAGTGTTTTACCCAGATTGTAATCGGTGTCGTCATCGACCAGGGTACAGGTGTAAATGCCGCATTCACCACTCTGCTTAACGACCATCTTACTGAAGTTGCACATGAAACTGCTGCGCTGCGCTTCAGTCAGATAGTTGGTCATACAGCTTTCGGTGATTTCCGGGACCTCCGGGATCGAACCCGGTTTGTGGAAGTCGGGAAACCTGATGATGGTGATATCCTGTGGGACTCCCGCCGTGTCGAAAAAGGTGCATAATCCTTGTCAACGGCATCACCGTCTTCACCATCCAGCATCAGTCGAGCAATCGAGACGCCAAAACCTTCACGGTGCAAGCGCCCCAAAGTATCCAGCGCCTTTTTAAAGTTTCCTTTGCCGCGCGATTCGTCATGCTTTTGCGGATCGGGGTGGTCGAGGCTGATACGGAAATTGAGCCGGTTCGGTTTGCTGATGAGGCGTTTAATCTTGGCAAACTGGTTCATCAAAGGTTCCGTGGCGTTGGTTAATACCAGGCAGGGCTTGAAGTCGAGGGCGTAGTCGAGCACTGAAATGAAGTGCGGATTGACAAAGGGTTCCCCTCCGGTGAAAGAGAACTTTTCGACACCCATTTCGACTGCCTCATCAATGAACTTTTTGGTCTCTTCGAGGGTTATGAATTGCAGTCGGTCATCACCGGGTTTGGAGCCTTCGAGGCAGAAGGGGCAGCGCAGGTTGCATGATGTCCCGGTGTGAAACCAGAGTTCATGCAGGAGCTGGGATTGAATGTAGCCGCGCTTTTCGCCCTTGCTGCTGTAAAGCCAGTCGTCGTTGCGTTTATTCGGCATAAAGAACACCTCTCTGTGGATTTGCGTGTAGTTAATGTCCTGTTGCTCGAGCCAATTGCTGATATCATCAATCATGGCATCAAGGCCGCAGAGATAGTAATGGATGTTCGGACCTAAGGGCAACAGTTCAAGCATTTCGGTGACACGGCCGTGAAAATCGCCGTTGGCGGATTCGCGCGAGACGGCGAGATGGAAATTGGGCAAGGCTCGAAGCTCGTCCAGAGCGAAGGCTTCATCAGCCAGGCTGACGCCATAGAGACAGGCGCGTGGTGGACGCTGTGGTTTACTGCGCAGATAACTTAAAAGGGGGCAATGCCGGTCCCGGTCGCGATAAAGACCGATTCTTCGTTTGCCTCTGAACGACCGGGTTGAAACCAACCGAACGGGTCACTGGCTCGCACCGGATCACCTGCTTTGCGGTCTGCCAACCAGTTACTGACCGGTCCCTCAGGGACACGCCTGATCAAAAAGCGCAATGTGCCTTCTTCGGTTCCGGAGGCAATACTGTAGGGCCGCGACTCCTCGCCATTATCAAACAGAGCGACACAGTGACCTGGTTCAAAGTCAAGATCGCCGCGTTCGAGCTGTAACTCAAACAGTTGACCTGTGTGGTCGATAATTTTGTGGACATTCAGGTTGTGCATAAAGACCTTCCTCTTGTGGATTGGCGCTACAGCCTGACAACAAGATACTAACGGCGCATGAGTTCGGGACCCGATCGAACAGGTTAAGGGCTGACAGCCTGTTTGGCCATGTTGGCTAAGGCTTTGGACATGCTGCCGACCACTGTACATTCTTTGACCCCATGGCGTTGTGCCAGAAATTCAGGGGCATTGTAGCCGAGCCAGACCTGTCCGCTGGCATCTTCCCAGGCCAGGGCTTTAAGCGGCAGGTCTATGCCGACTGTTTGAGTGCATAGCATAAAGGGGGTGCCACCTTCGGGATTGCCAAACAGGATCACTTCAGTCGGTCGTAATGTTTTTCCAACCGATGCGGCACCTTCAGCGTGATCGATCCGGGCAAAGACTTTCAGCCCTTTATCCTTAACGATTTTTCCAGGCGATCAATCGTGTCCCTGACTGTGAATGGACTTTTCTGACTGACCAGGCCTTCGGCACTCAGGCTGGAACCGATCAGGCCACAGACAATAAGCAGCGTTAGAATAATTGTTCTCATCGGTGAGTTGATCCTATCCGGAGGTCTTTTCATCTTCCCTGAGAGTTGTATGAATACGGGTTTCACTCAGCAAGGTTTTATGAACCGGACACTTTTCTGCAATTTCAAGCAGTTTCTGGCGTTGTTCCGATGTCAGGTCACCAACAAATTCCAGCTCGCGCTCAAACTGGTCAATTTTGTGGCCGGGTCTTTCGCAATCTTCACAATCCTGAGCGTGGACCTTCTCATAGCGCAGGCGCACAACGGCATCTTTCAGCGGCCACTTTTTACGCTGCGCGTACATCTGCACGGTCATGGAGGTACAGGCTCCAAGAGCTGCCTGCAGATAGTCGTAAGGTGATGGCCCCCTGTCGGTGCCGCCATAGCTTTCCGGTTCGTCGGCAGGCAGGCTATGGCCGTTGACGAACATGTCGGTATAAAAACCACCGGCCGGGGTACGCACGGTGACACGATTGTCGATGACCTGCGGTTGTGTTTTGGCTTTTTCCTTAATATCAAGGTAGCGTTTGGCCCAGGTCGCAATCATGTCGGCCGCATAATAGGAATCTTCTTTCCGGCTTAAAAGGTGATCGGCCTGATCGAGGGAGATAAAATTTTTGGGATGTTTGGCGGCCTTATAGATTTCAGCGGCATTGTCGAGACCAACCACCTTGTCCAGTGGAGAGTGCATAACCAGCAATGCAACTGAGAGATTGTTGATAACTTCGGCTGGATTCTGTTTCTGCAAATCATCCAGAAAGTTTTTGCGTATAGTAAAAGACCGACCCCCGATATTAACTTTTGCTTCGCCTGTTTTTTCAATTTTTTCGCTGTCTTGAGCAAAGAGGCGTTTGGCGTGGCCGGGGTGAAAGGGAGCCCTATGGTTGTGACCGCCCTGACCGAATCAATTTTTCCAGCCGCCTGCAGAACGGCAGCACCACCGAGAGAATGGCCGATAAGGATCTGCGGTGCTTGATGGGTTTGAGCCAGAAAGTTACTCGCGGCAAGAAGATCGTCGACATTGTGGGAAAAGCTGGTGGCCGCAAATTCTCCATCGCTGTCTCCCAGACCAGTGAAATCGAAGCGTAAAACCGCAATGCGCTTGCTACTCAGAGCCCTGCTGATATTGACCGCTGCAGCAATATTCTTGGTGCAGGTAAAGCAGTGGGCGAAGAGGGCAAAACCTAACGGAGCTTCTTGTTCCGGCCACTCGATTACAGCGGCGAGATCTTGACCGGCGTGGTTCTTGAAGTTGATTTTTCTGATTTCATCGGTCCTCACTTTTTATGATCATGGAATAACGACGTAACGCTTTACAGAATCATTTCATCAATCGGGATGGCCTGCCCGCGGTGCTGTCTTTCTGCCTCAGGTAATACATCCATACTCGGCCACAGACCAGTGGTCAGGGCTTCGACATAACCTGAACCCAACCCGGTCTTAGCCATGTTACGGCTGGCTTGATCCGCCGCATAGTTTAACCGGTGCCAGTTGCCGTGAATGCCGTCATTTCGAGGGGTGAGTAACAGATACCAACCGTCAGCTGTCCCGTCGTTAGCGGGTAAACCGATGACTCCGGCATTGAGCCAGGCGCGGTGGTCGATTTTTGCCCCCGGGGCAGACCGCTGTGCCCCCAGTCAGGATATCACAATCGGCGTGTTTCAGCTCTTCACGCTTCACGGCGAGTGCTGTTGACGAAAAAATGAAGCGGTTGAGCTGGTGGACGTCGCCGTGGACGACTGTTAGCCGGCGACCCGATACTTTTAAATTTAGCCGCTTCGGCAACTGTCTCATCCAGTTCTGATCAGCCGCCGATATTTTTTCTGCAGCATAATGGTACCATTCTACCGCCAATAATGAACATATGCTTTCTTCTGTAAAACCGCAGCCGCAGTCGGGAGCCTCTGTTCCCAACGATTCTTCACAGTTGCCCCGGACGACGAAGATGCCCCAGTCCTGCACCAGTTGCAGGGTTTCCTGTGATTCTGCACAGTAGGCGATTACATCGTCGGTACAGCTGACGTGAGCTGGCGGATCCCCAGATCATCAGCTCGCTTGCGCATTGCCCGGGTCGCGGCGAGATTGCTGTAGGGGCCGCCGAAGACCAGTACCGGGCCACTCAGTCGGCCAAGGTTGATCGGGTCTTTTCGCCCTTTCATATCCGCGTATCCTCCTGTTGCAGTAAGGACATATTTAGTGCTGCCGCGGCGATGGTCAGGGCGAAGTTGAACAGATAGCTCCAGACCGGGATATGCTTCTGCTTGCCCCACAGGGAGAAGAAGATCACCGGAGCCAGGTAGAGTGAAGCCGTTCCGCTGACTGCTACGGCGCTGAACAGATCTTTATTGCCCCAGAAGACCAGCACCAGGCCGATCAGCATAAAGACCGCCATGACGCTACGACCGTTGCGAAGGCTTATTTTCATATCCCCATGTCGACAGCCAGCAGCTTGGCCGAACTGGACAGGGTACTGTCGAGGGTCGATATGGCTGAAATGACCAGTGCGGCATTGAAGAGCATCATCGGAGTTTGACCGAGCAACTGCATCAGGGTGGCGTTCATGCTCGCCACTCCGGCCAGGACCCCAAGGCAACCGAAGGAGATAATAGTCCATGGAAATACTCCGGTGTCAGGGGGACTGTTCTGGGTGTTTTGTATCGATCTGCGTCTGCTCTGTCTTCGCTCACTGAGAGTTTTGCTTTACCCATCTATCTTATTTTTTCATTCAAGTTCCAATCGCAGGCATACGAAACTGAGTCGCTGTAGTTTTTCAGTTGCTCGGCCAGAGTTCTGATTTTGGTGCGGCATAGACACTGTTGGAGAAAATGACCAGGAGAAAAGCGAGAAGGATGTTTTTAGTTGTTGGATCCATGGCTTCTCCATTTCACCCGCAGTTTTTTCTAAGGTTTGGTGGCGCTTACTGTAACGCTGAAGGTTAAACTTTAAGGGCCTCAAAAGAGGCCCTTGGATTTTCTTGATGACTGTTTTTTGTCTAGGCATTAAGCCTGCTCGTTGAATTCACCGCTGCCCAGCTCTCTTTCATCGAGACGCGGTGCGTTGTTGTAGGCGACTTCGCGGTATTCGCCGATGCCCAGCTCACGCTTCATCGAGGCGCGGTGATTGAAGTTGGCCTGCTCGTTGAATTCACCGATGCCCAATTCTCTTTCATCAAGATGGGTTGCCGCAGCAGCGAAGAGAGCGGTGATTGCAAAAATACTGGCGATGGCGATTGATGTGGTTTGCTTTTTCATGGTTGACCCCTTTTTTTAGTTTTATGAGTTTCGTTTTTTTTTGTCAATCTTGCCAATGACTATATCAATCATCGTGCCAATTTTATTAATATAATGAAAACAGGTAGTTATGGGGTTTTGAGATTGATTCGCCTTGTCTTTTGTAGAATATTCAACATGGTGCTGTGAAATATTGACTATTTTTGTAATACTTTGACGCGCAGCGTGGTGAAGAAAATTTGACCGCTGGTAAAAGGTTTTTGATCCGGGAAAAATAGATTGGAGAGGGACGACTACAATGTTTCAGACATCCCCCGGGCCTGGTGGGGGTGTGGTTGAACGCTATTCTGATTTCAACTGATAAAATGCTCCCCGCTGCTGCTGCACAACCTCAATCTTCTGTTCAGATTCTAGGACATCAAGGTACTTGTTTACTTCGCTGCGATGCAGACCGAGGATCTGCTCAATATCCTCCAGAGTACAGGGGCGTCGGGAGATTGTTTGTAAAATAGCAGTTTCGGCGTCACTGCGATAAGAGCGAATGTTTTTACGCTGCGGTGGAGCGGCGATAATAGCGACATGATCGAAGCCCAGTCGTTCGGCTACCCGTTTCAATTCAGAGCGGCTGGCTCCGTGCAGGTTTGCGACAGTGCCAGGGCGGTCGAGGGTGTTCAACTGGACAGAGTCGGGCTTGATCTGCTCGATCACCTTTTTCATGGCCAGTATTTCTTCTTCACTGTCGTTGTAGTCGGGCAGAATAAAAACTTCCAGCCATATTTGCCCTGAAAATTCGCGACTGAAATCGATCAGTCCCTGAACATGCATATCAACAGTCAACTCCGCTGGACCGCGGTTGATTTTTTTAAACGATTCCTCTGTGACTGCGTCGAGTGAAGGTAGAACCAGATCGGCCTGCATCAGTTCGTTTCGAACTTGCGGGTCATGAAACAGGTTGGCATTGGTCAGAACCGCCACGGGGATATGTGGTTTCTCGGCTTTGATGAAGCTGATGATATCACCGATACGGCTATTCAGGGTTGGCTCTCCAGAGCCGGAAAAAGTAAAATAATCGGGATCGGGATTATTGCGGAAATAATCACTCAATTCTTCCACGATGGCGGCATAAGGAATGTATTCCCTGCGTTCGAGTGTCAGCTTGGTTGATTTTCCAACCTCGCAGTAAACACAATCAAGAGAACAGACTTTGGCCGGGACCAGATCGACGCCAAGTGACATTCCAAGCCGCCTTGATGGCACCGGCCCGAAGAGATATTTGTACATATGTTTGCCTTTTTTTAGTTGCACCAACGCGAGAGAGCGTTGATATGGAAACCGTGATCCATGGCCACAGAGACATTGAGTTACGGAGAAAAAACAACGGAATAATCTTTGTGGTTTCAGCGTTTCTGCGCTTAGAAAGCTTTTATTTTATCAGTTCTTCAACCTTGTCACAAATATGTCGGGCGATCGGCAGTGCTGACGTTGCCGCCGGTGATGGCGCATTCCCTACGACCAGGGCCGATTCGCTTTCAACAAAGAGAAAATCGTCCAGAGTTGTTCCGTCCGGCTTGACCGCCTGGGCGCGGACCCCGGCCGGGAAGGGCAGCAGGTCGCGTTCTTTGACCTGAGGACAATAGCGGTTGACCAGTTTCAGATAGCCGGGGCGGTAGAGCGAATTTTCAATTCGTCCAGGGTTGCCATCGGATACTTCATGATCAGCTTGTAAAGGCCCGGATAAGTGAACATTTCCGCCAGATCGCGCAGGTTTATGGTCCAGCGGTTGTATCCTTCACGGGCCATGGCCAGTGTCGCGTTGGGGCCGACAGTGAGTGAGCCGTCGATCATCGGCGTCAGGTGAATTCCAAGAAATGGCAGCTCCGGGTTGGGAATCGGATAGATCGGATGGGTAACAATCCGGCTCTTGGCCTGTGGTAGCTGAAAATACTCGCCGCGGAAGGGCAGAATTTTGAAGCTTGGCTGCTGGCCCAGCATGCGGATGATGCGGTCGGAATGGAGCCCGGCACAGCTGACCAGAAAACGGCCCTGGAAGCGGCCCTGAATGGTATTGACTTCGATCCCCCTGTCTTCACGCAGGCCAGTCACCTGGCAATTTCTTACAATCAAACCACCGGCGTCTGCGACCTGAGTCGCCAGTTTTTTAGTAACTTCAACAAAATCGACAATACCGGTTGACGGGACCCAGGTCGCAGCTACTCCAACCACGTTCGGTTCCATTTCATTCAGCTGCTTCTGATCAAGCTCTTCCGTTTCGATTTCATTCTGGCGGCAACGTTCCAGCAGGTCTCGCATGCGTGCCGCATCTCGCTCATCGGTGGCGACCAGAAGTTTTCCGGTCTCTTTGAATGGGATTCCGTTTGCTCGACAGAATTCTTTGGTTTCGCTGTTTCCAGCGCGGCAGAAGCGCGCTTTCAGACTGCCTGGTGCATAGTAGACGCCGGCATGAATAACTCCACTGTTATGGCCCGTCTGATGACTGGCGAGGCGATGTTCTTTTTCCAGAACCAGTACGCTTGGGTTATTGAATTGCTGTTGCAGTTGCCGCGCTGTCGCCAGACCGAGGATTCCGCCACCAATAACAATAAAATCGTAAGTTTTCATTTCATATCCTGTTGAGTGGGCCAGCTGCCGAGCCAGCCGAGTTCGAGCAGACCGAAAAGGCCGACGAGAACGGCCTCGGCGGTGTCGTGTCTGAGTTGAGTTGGCTTTTTACCACCGAGATCAACGATGACTTGACGCGCCAACTCCCCGGCTTCCCGCTTGGCCTGGGAACCGCTTAAATGCTGGCGTGGATAAAGAAGTTTTTTGCGCCATTGCTCGGCCTGGACCTGACGAATATTAATGGACAGATGTTCGGCGTCCTTGATCCAGAGATCGGCCAGAGGGCCACCACCCTCCAGATAAATATGCGTCGGACGAGGTGTGTCGCGCAACAGTTTAGCGATAATTTTTTTTAATTTTTGCGGATTAGGAAGATGGTGAGAGCGATACCAGAGCAACCGGGCGTCTTCATTGAATAATGCCAGCCCGGTATGAAGCCCGACATCGACTGCTAATAGATGGCAGACTGGAGGCATCGCTTACTCCTGATAGTCCTGTTTGGTTTTTTCCATCTGCTCGGCGTAGTGGGCCAGCAAAGTCCGGCGAGACAGCAGATAGAGCACTTTACGAGGCTCATTGGCAGCGACCACCGGAATTTCTTCCAGATTGCGGGCGGTTATTTTTTTCATGACATTGGTCAGATGATCTTCCGGGGTGACCGTTATGACATTGGTTGTGGCGATATCTCTGGCGATAACCAGTGTCGGTGGAATGTCCTCATTGAGGATCCGACGAATGTCGGTCATTGAAAAAATACCACTCATCATCTTTCTGATCAATAATCGGGTAATAAGCTGTTTTGGCGGCAGCGATTGTGTCAAGAATTTGCGGCAGGGTCATTCCCTCGGGAATGACTGTCGGCACTCGGCCTTTATGGGCCAGGCTTTTAACTTGAACTCCTTCGAGGATGTCGATGACGAAATCACCCAGGTGAGCAGGTGAATCAAAACGACACGCCACCTGTTTTTCGTAAATACTGTTTTTACGCATGACCAGCATGGCGATGACACAGACCAGCATCAGCGGTGCCAGCAGTCCGTAATTGCCTGTCAGCTCACTGACCATGATTAATGTCGCGATTGGGGCATTGGCAACTCCGGCAAAAAAACCAGCCATGCCGACAAGAACATACGCCCGAGGATCTTGCGTCAACATTGGAAAGAGTTGTTCCGCCATTCCGCCAAAGGCACCTCCCAACATGGCACCGATAACCAGACTGGGAGCAAAGACGCCACCCGATCCGCCCGATGATATAGTCAGGCTGGTGGCGACAACCTTGGCCAGAGCAATAGTCAGCATGACCCAAAGCGCCATCTTGCCATAGAGTGCGGCCTGGACCCAACCATAGCCTGAACCAAGGACCTGGGGAATAAAGAGTGCCAGGATTCCCAACAGCAGACCGCCCAGGGCAGGCTTGAGCCAGTCGGCAATGGGAACTTTACGGAACAGGGTGCGCATGCCGTAGAAAGATTTGACATAAAAGACGCCGAACAGGGCGCAGACGATGCCCAGGACCAGATAGAGCAGCAGTTCTGTCGGATGGTCAAAACGGAACAGTGGCGTATCGAGCAGAGGTTCCCAGCCGGTGACCGCGCCGAAGAGCGAATAAGCGACGATTGATGAGATGATACAGGGGATCAACCCTTCATGCTCAAATTCGGGATCCCGATAAAGAACCTCAACGGCGAATAGTGCTCCGCCCAGGGGGGAACGGAAAGTCGCGCCGACACCGCCGGCCATACCGGCCAGCAACAGAATCCGGCGGTCCATGACAGACAGTCCGAGTTTCGTCGCGACGAATGATCCAAAGCCCGCCCCGATTTGGGCAATCGGGCCCTCACGACCGGCAGAACCTCCCGTTCCTATGGTGACGATCGAGGCAATGGTTTTGACGATCGGGACCCGCCCACGGATGATTCCCTGTTTACGGTGAAATGCTTCCAGTGCGCCGTCGGTTCCATGGCCTTCAGCTTCGGGGGCGAACTTGTAAACCAGCCAGCCGGAGAGCAGACCACCAACCGCTGGGAGTAGAAACAACCACCAACGATGGGGAACCGAAAGGCTGTCAATAAAGTGGTGAAAGGAGCTTTCCGGTGTGCCCTCCAGAGGAGGGTGGAAATTACCAATGGTTCCGAGGGTCAGATGTTCGACGCTGTTGGTGGCAAAATAGAAGAACAAAGCTCCACAGCCGGAACAATGCCCACCAGAATGGCGAGAATTAACAGGCGGAAGCCGGTGCGTTCGAGCAGCTTGATTATTCCGGGGATGAGCGGCATGAAATATCGGTCCAGTCGCTGAATCATTATTGTGGAAATGTTGCTTAGCAGCCTTTCTGTTTAACAGGTTCGAGGCTTTGTAACAAGTCAAGATTCAGAATAATCGGGATTCTGGTTCAATTAGTAGCATTGCGCAGACGATTGGCTGCCGCAACCAGTTCATAGAGACGTGGCAGGGCCAGGTGCCCCGCTTTCCAGGGGAGGAGGAAATCAAGACCATCCTGTTCAACGCGGGTGAGTGCCTGTTTCAGCGTTTCCATGACACCCCGCTGCTGATCGGGATCATGCTGTGCACACCATGCCATTATCCGGCCGATGGTTTCACACTGACCGGCATCGAGCAATTGCTCCACCTGTGACAGGTCGATACGTTGATGGCCGAATTCAAGCAGCCGTTGTTCCCGAACCTGAATTTTGCTTCGCGCTGACGTGGATTGGGTTTGAGGGCGAAGTTTATTCTTCTTGCCTGTCCACGACGGAAGCCGGTTGTGTTGTCGCTGGAGTATCTTTTTGTGCCTGCGATCTGTCTGGCTTGTGCCGTTGCATCCATGAGCCTGTAATTATGGAACATTAATACATGATCGGCAACGGCCAGATATGCACCCGAACCGCCAGAGACAATGATGCTGGACACCCCTTCCTGTTCATACAGTTCGCGGACTCTGTGGAGTAGGGGAGTGATCGGTTCCTGTTTATCCGGAACGAGCTGTTGCATCTGTTCGTCGCGAATCATGAAGTTGGTTGCCGACGTATCTTCATCGATCAAGAGACAGCGACAGCCAGCGTCCATCGCTTCAATAATATTTGCCGCTTGAGAAGTACTGCCGCTGGCGTTGGTGGTTGAAAGCAGGTTGTTTGACGTTGCCGGGCAACGTCTTGATAAAGGGGCTGATATCGACCTGATGAATGGCGCGATGATCTTCGGCCCGGATTTTGACCGCTGACGGATCGGTGACGATCCGTTCGCGTCCGTCACCGGGAAGATGATTGTAGACACCCCGCTCAAGAGCCTGGAGCAGGGTTGATTTCCCATGAAACCCGCCGCCGACGATCAGGGTGACTCCTTGGGGAACAAGCATCCCTTTGACCTCTCCCTGATGGGGGGTCTCAAGGGTTTTCCGAAGGCTTGCAGGAGAGAAAAAGGGGATCGCCGGGCTGAGAGGTTGATCATCAACGCCGCTTTTACGTGGCAGGACCGACCCATCGGCAACAAAGGCAACGGCACCCCGGTTGCGCAATTGTTTACGCAACTCCGACTGATCTTCCATTGTGTCAACATGGCAGCGCATGCTGGCCAGATCCTTATCACGCCAGCTTAATGCCTGGCTGACAACAGCCGGTAGTTCTTGAAACAGCATGACGCAGGCTTCATCGACCAGGATTGAGCGACCGGAGCCCGGCAGGGCGAGGAGCAGACGGACTTCAAGTCCCTGCTCATCAATCAGAACGGCGTTGCGCCTGATAATCTGCTGCCCATTGGTCGATATCTCCATGTCCCCACTGCGGCCGGTCCCACGTCGACCGCGAACGTTAGTGCCGATTGCCACTCCGACCTGACGACCGATAAAGTCTTCAAGGGCTGTCTTTCGCGTTCTGTTCTGATGACAGGTGCCGGGAATACCATGCTGAGATGGAGTCAGGAACAGGCTGATGCGTGATGGTTGAGCGAAAGGGTCACCCTGAACATGGTCGATGCTGAGGCGGAAGGATTGAAAGTCGTACGTCCCTTGCAGCGCTTTGTACGCTTTATAACCCTTCCCTTCGATCTGCTCGAGCAACCCTTTGAGCTTGTGCACAGTCTTCAGCCTCCAAAGCGGGGCATAAGGTATTGGTGATACAGTTTCTCAGCCATCTGGTCGGTTGCCGGTCCGGACAACTCGGCGAATGTCAGTAGCGGGTCAGCCAGGGTCAGACCCTCTGGTTGCCAGCCGGTCCAACTGCATTGCCGGCCAAACGGTTGCAGCAGGGTGATCTGACCGTCCGGATCAGGAGTGAGCTGAAGCTGAAGCATCGTTTTCAGCTGCAATTCGTGATTGAGGTACAGAACCGCACTCTGGGGGTGAAAACCGCCGGTCAGCAAGGCCGCCCCCAGTTCACCACCAATCAGAACTTCACTGCCCCTCTGCAGCTGCTTCAGGCGTTCGGGTATCTGTTGAATACTGTAGCCGGGAGCAAGCCGGCAACTCTGCAGCATCAATTTGGGGCGCAATGTTTCCAGATAGCCGAGCTGCCAGCGTTGAAGTAATTCTTCAATAGCATGCAACTGGGGTTGCCCCGTCTCCGTCGCTATCAGATTACCACGTTTTTCCAGCTCGGTGAAAAGGCTGCCGATGGCACCCAGAGCGATGTCGGCATCTTCGGCCAGAGTCCGGTAGGTGGCATTGACTGCCTGACGGCTACGTAGCAGTTGATACACCAGCTTCAAACCGGCGGGGCGGAAGAGACGATCCGCATTCGGTGCTTTCGGGGTGTGTTTTTGTCCGCCAATCTCAATATACAGAGGCAGCTGGTTGAGGTAGAGGTTACCTGCACAGTCGACATATTCAATCTCTTTCTGTTTGAGCAGGGCGGCCATTCCGGGTGAGATATAGTGACTGACCAGAAGCGGATGGGCATTTTGTGGCGCTGAACAGGTTTTGATCTGGTGAATGACAAGATCGGCGACAATTGGAGTCAGTTTGGGTACGACCTTCAGATAATAGTAATAGTTGCCCAGGGGCCGCTGAGGCGAAAGGTGCCTGCAAAAGGGCCGCTGATTTCTGCATCATGAACTCAATCGCGGCTGGGGAATTCGCCGGATCGCTTTCATGCTGTCGTAAATAATTTGTTCGTCACTCAGAAGTGATTTCCTGGGCATAATTTCACCTTTACTCGGCTGTTCATTAAAGGTCTTGTTCATGAAATGTTGATCGACATCGGTTATTGAACAGAGTGAGATGTGAATTGTCAAGCTGAAAGGCGGTATTGCTGTGTTTGATAAGAGTCTTAACTATGTATGTGATGAATTGCTTTTTGTCAAATGGAATCCTTATATGCAGATCTGTCGAAAAAAAAAGCCTCCGGAAAGATTCCGGAGGCTTTGGAGGTCGACTCTTTATGTCGATGAAGACGGAGTCCTTTCCTTACTTGGCTCTGGCGAATTCAGGGTTGCTGAGAGGGTCGCCTTTGTAGCCCAGTTTCACCCAATCAAGGCGACCGTTGTCGCCATGACATTCGAGACAACTCAGGGCCTGCTCTTTAGGGGAAACCATGTGGTTAATGCGCCAATACATAACGGTCGGAGCGAAGTCATATTCGCCACTGAAATCGAGGCCGGTCGCTTTCATTCCCGCTGTTGCTGCCTTATTCCAGTCAAAGGTTTTCCAGTAGGCTTCTTGATCACCCTTGAAACCGAAGACCTTGGGGGTAATGAAATACATGTTTTTGGTATCGTAGATCTGCTTACCGGTGTGAATTTTAAATGGATAGATCTTGGATTCGTTGTCGCCGCGCTCACCCAGTGGGTAGCTCAGCTTAGTCACCTTGGCAGGATCAATTTTATCGCCAAACTGGTAAGCACCGGCAGTGCCGTTGTACCAGGCGTATTCAGGGACGATCTTCTTGCCCCAGGTGAAGTGACCCTTTTTCTTCAAGTAGTCGGGTTTGCCGTACTGGTCTTTTTGAGCTTTGATCTGCTGTCCGGCCGTTGACCAATCCCATGAGGTTTTAGTGGCTACCTCTTTAGCAAATTCTGGAATGTGACAGGTTTGACAGGCAACGGCAGTTGCATGCTTATTCAGGATCGACTCACTGTGGACATCCTCACCGTGGCATCCGGTACAGCCAATGTGGTTTTCGCCTTTGGGAGAAACAACCATGGCATTGCCGGTAATGTTATGATCGGTTGTCTGGTGACAGTCGGCACAGCTGAAGTTGTTACCGTCGGCATTCATGTGAACATCAATGTTTTTGTCAGGGTAATCCATGCTGGAATCAAGGTCACCATGCTTGACGGCATCACCACCGCCACCGAAGAAGTGGCAGGTCCCACAGTTCTGACGGGAGCTTTACCAACATTACGGGCAATATAGAGCAGGTCTGCATCGGGAGCAGGCAGGCCGGCGTCTGTTGCTGGTTTTTTGTAGGACCCGGTTGTATCGTGGCAGACCAGACAGTCGACTTTTGATTCGTCGGCGAAGTCAAAGTTCTTGTCCTTCCAGCCATAACCGATGTGACAGCTGGTGCAGCGCGGTTCGTTGGATTGAACCGAGACACAGAAGTTGTTCATGGCGTTGACCTTGCCACGCTTGACCTTTTGCCATCGATGACCTGTTCCGCGCTCCAGGTCCAGTGGCTGGTTTTCATCATGGTTTGAGCCGCATCTTCGTGACACTCAAGGCAGACCTTGGTGACCTCGGGTCCACTGTTGAGTGGTCCTTCGATAAATGAATGATCTGCAGCGGCATTCGCAACTCCGGCCCAGATGAGACATAGAGTCAGCAGGCCAAAAAACTTTCCTGACATTGTTTTCATACAGAGATCTCCTATTCCAGTCAAAGTAAGGGATTGCATGGCTCTCAACAGACTGAAAGCGCAAATAATCAAATCCGAATTGGAAAAGAACCGGACCGTAAGGGTGGCAGTGAGCCCAGTTCTTTACTGGGAAATACTTAATTCTTAATATATGGAATAAAATATTTCATAGCGCGCAGATCGTATCTGAAATGCAGTCCTAATGCAATAAGATTTGCATTACAGCAGAATCCATTCGACCGGAATAACTTAATTTTTCAGTCAGGTTTTGGTGTGTGGGCAGGATCAGCCCTGTTTACTGATCAGGACTTCCCGAGGTTTACCGCTGCCGTCAGAAGGCCCGACAATTCCTTCCTGTTCCATCCGTTCAATGATCCGTGCCGATCTGTTGTAACCGACCCGCAGATGTCGCTGGAGCATTGAAATTGACGCTTTCTGACTGTCTGACACAATTTTAAGCGCATCATCCCAGAGTTCGTCGTAGTCTTCTTCTCCGCCGCCGCCACCATCTGCGGCTGAGGGGGCTTTGAGGATTGATTTGTCGTAATCGGGTTTGCCCTGTTTCGACAGAAAGTCGACAACGCGTTGAACTTCCAGTTCGGAGACAAAGGCACCATGAACGCGTTGGAGATAGCCGACACCGGGCGGAAGGAACAGCATGTCTCCCATACCGAGCAGAGCTTCCGCCCCATTGAATCGAGAATGGTGCGGGAGTCGGTTTTGGAAAAGACTTTAAAGGAAATCCGGGTCGGGAAGTTGGCCTTGATCAGACCGGTAATGACATCAACACTGGGTCGCTGGGTGGCCAGAATCAGGTGGATTCCCGCCGCTCGGGCCATCTGCGCCAGACGAGCAATCGACTCTTCAATTTCGCGCCCGACAACCATCATAAGGTCTGCCAGCTCATCGACAATGACGACGATGTAGGGCAGATGACCGTGCTCCAGCTCTTCTTCTTCACCGAAATCGACAGCTTCCAGTTCCGGATCGACAATATCGTTGAGGAGATCGTCAGAAGTCTCAGGCGGCAGATCTGTCTTGTCCTTGTTTTCTTTAGCCAGCTTGCGATTGTAGCCATCGATGTTGCGCACGCCCTTGTCCGCCATCAGACTGTAACGGCGCTTCATTTCCTGAACCGCCCAGGCCAGGGCGAGGGAGGCTTTCTTCGGATCGGTGACGACCGGTAGCAGCAGATGGGGGATGCCTTCGTAAATCGATAATTCCAGCATTTTCGGGTCGATCATGATCAGGCGCACATCCGCAGGTGTCGCGCGATAAAGCAGGGACAGGATCATGGTGTTGATCGACACCGATTTACCGCTTCCGGTTGAGCCCGCTACGAGCAGGTGCGGCATCTTAGCCAGATCGGATACGACCACCTGGCCGAAGATATCCTTGCCCAGGGCCATCGGCAGCTTACCGCCATTGCGACCGAAGGCTTCCGATTCGATGATTTCTTTCAGATAGACTGTTTCGCGGTTTTTGTTAGGAATCTCAATACCGACGACGCCCCGCCCCGGGATCGGGGCGACAATGCGGATGGAAACAGCTTGCAGAGCCATGGCCAGATCATGCTGCAGGTTGGCTATCTTGCTGACTTTCACCCCTGGGGCCGGGGCAAATTCATACATGGTGACGACAGGGCCCGGTTTGACCTCAACGACATCTCCTTCAACACCAAAATCGAGCAGCTTTTTTTCAAGCATTCGAGCTGCCATAGTCAGCGCATCACGATCAACAGGGGGAGCATTCCCGCCATCATGTTCAAGCAGTGATGCTGCCGGGACATGATAGGTCCCGCTCGGCTCGAGAAAGGCAAAGGCTTCCTGGCTTTCTTGAACTGTCCCAGTCTTCTTGTTGTTTTTGGCCTTGGTCGATTTCCTGTCGATCTGAGGCATCGGTTCTGGAGGGACGATTATTGGAGCTTTAATCTCAATCGTTTTTTTTCTCCTTCATCTTCAGCTTTTTACGGGCCAGTCGGGCTTCGCGCTTCAGTTCGACTCGGCGACCGAGGCGTTCGAGCAGTCCTTCGAAGAAAAGCACCAGAGAGAAGCGGGTCGAGAGGATCAGCGACACCAGAAAGAAGACAACCAGAATCAAGGTTGCCCCGCCGATATTGAGGTAGCGGGACAGCAGCTGAACAAGAATGCGGCCGATAGCTCCTCCCGCTTCGTTGATATGGCTGCCGAACAGGGGCACTTCAGTGAATTGGAGTGCTAAAAGGCCGCCCAGGGTAATCTGAAGCAGGAAGAAGGCAACGAGGCGCGTCAGGCGCAGGTGAACTTCACGAAACTTAAGCCAGCGCCAGGCCAGGTGCAGGCAACCCAAAGGCCAGAGCAGCGCAGTCAGACCGAAGGCTTGATAGAGAAGATCGGCCAGATGAGCACCAAAAATGCCGATGAGATTGTTGACCTTCCCCGGGTGAAGATTGTTGTTGAAAGAAGGATCGTCATTGCTGTAGCTGACAAGGCAGATAAGCAGAAAAAAACCGATGGCTAACCAGATAAGCCCGAGGATTTCTTTCCGCATTCGATAATTAGTTGGAATATCAGGAATCTCTTTACTCATGATCGGTTCTTTTCAATTGGTTGTCCCGGCCTGAATCAGAGCCGCTGTCAGGACCTGTCAACTCTGTCTCGGATTGTGGTTATTCCCCTAACTCAGGTTAGCAGAGAATAACCGATTATGATGCTGCCGACCAGTAAACAATAGATTGCAAAGCCGATCAAGCGTTTGCGACGTACGACATTCATCAGGCAGCGAATGGCAAACAATCCGCTGACGAAGGCGGTCAGGGCGCCCAGCCCGTAAGCAGGCAGGTCGGCTGTCGCCAGATACTGAACATCTTTCACCGACAGAAGCATGGCTCCCCCTACTGCAGGTAACGCCAGTAGAAATGAAAACCGTGCAGCCGCATCTCCGTCAATTCCGCGCAACAGCAGGCAGGCTATGGTTGAACCTGAACGTGAAATTCCGGGAAGAATGGCAAGCCCTTGGATGGTGCCGACAAGCAGAGAATCGGAATAATTGATCTGGTTGAGCGAACGGCCGTCCTGGCGGATTTTTTCTGCCAGAATTAACAGTGTTGCTGTAATCAGAAGCATAAATCCGACAACGAGCAGATTCTCAAACAGGCCGGCAAAGAAATCTTTGCCGCTGAAGCCGATAATTGCTGTTGGAATCGAACCGAGGATCAGCATGCGAAAGATATGACGATCCTGTTGTGCTTGTGCGTCGGAGCGGAAATAACAGCTCAGAAGGTTCCAGATGTCCTGGCGGAAATAGATGATAACAGCCAGCATCGTCGCTGCATGGAGCAGGACATCAAACGCCAGTCCCGGTTGTTCAAACCCGGAGAGAAAATGTTGGGTTATCGCCAGGTGGCCCGATGATGATACAGGCAGAAATTCAGTCAGTCCCTGGATCAGGCCAAGCAAACAGGCGGAAAAATATCCATGATAGTTATACCTTAAATTAGAAAATTGATTGAAATTACAGTTGCAGAATCAGTGGAAGAATCAGTGGGCGACGTGCGATCCGCTTATTAAAGTGGCGGCGTAAGACTTTGCGCACTTCAACCCGCAGTTCTTCCCAGTCGCAGAGCATTTCCTGACTGTGCTCGTTGAGCAGATCGCAGACCGCCTGGCGGGCGTCGGCCAGCAACCGGTCGCTGTCATCATCCTCTTCCGGAACAAATCCTTTGGTAAAGATTTCCGGGCCCTGAACAATCTGGCCGCTCGACTGGTTGATTGCCATCATCAGAATCACCAGTCCGTGGTTGGCTAGATGCCTGCGGTCCCTGATCTCCATGGTTCCGACATCTCCGACTCCCTTGCCGTCGACAAAACCCGCCCTGTCTCAAAGTTTTCACCGATACGGATAGCGTCTGGACAGACGTGAAGCGTCTGTCCATTCTCCAGGACCAGAGTATTTTCCGGTGCTGTTCCCAGATCAAGTGCGAGTTGACGATGTTTGACCAGATGTCGATACTCACCATGGACCGGGACAAAATACCGTGCCTTGACCAGATTGTGTATCAATTTCAGCTCTTCGCGGCTGGCGTGGCCGGACACATGAATTTCACTGGTTTTTTCGTAAATGACTTCAGCGCCGCGGCGGTACAGATTGTTGATCAGGTCGCTGATCGCCTTTTCATTGCCGGGAATGAATTTGGATGACAGGATGACCGTATCTCCTGGCTCCAGTTCGATCTGCTTATGATCGCCAAGAGCGATGCGCATCAATGCACTTAGTGGTTCACCTTGACTGCCGGTGGTTATGATCAGAACGTGCTCAGGCGGCAGATCGCCCATGGTGCGCAAATCGATGAACTGGTCTTCATCGATTCTCAGATATCCCAGTTGGCGGGCGATCCCAATATTGTTGACCATACTACGGCCGTTGATCAGCAATTTCCGCCCGGCCAGTCTGGCTGCATCGGCAATCTGTTGAATACGGTGAATATTGGACGAAAAAGTTGCGACAACGACTCGGCGCGCGCAGTGAGGGATCAGTTCTTCCAGAGTTTTCCCGACCGTTCTTTCTGACAGTGTGTAGCCTTCATTTTCGACATTGGTCGAATCTGCCAACAGCAGCAGGACCCCTTCTTCCCCCAGTTCTGCAAGGCGGGCGAGATCGGTTCGCTGGCCATCGACCGGGTTCTGGTCGATTTTGAAGTCACCGGTGTGAATAATGCTTCCAATCTCAGTTTTAATTGCAAGCCCGACACCGTCGACAATAGAATGGGCAACGCGAAAAGGCTCTATGGTAAAGGGGCCGAGAGAGATTTCCTGACGTGGTTTAATTGTTATCAGTTCGGCCTTTTGGTCCAGTTCAAACTCCTTCAATTTGCTGTGCAATAATCCCAGCGTCAATTTCGTTCCGTAGATCTGTGGTTCTCCGAGTTGTTGCCAGAGAAAGGGGATTGCCCCAATGTGATCTTCGTGACCATGGGTAAGAACCAGGCCGACAATATCCGTTTGACGTGACTCAAGCAGCGAAACATCAGGCAGAACCAGATCGATGCCGAACATGTAGGCTTCGGGAAACATCAGACCGCAATCAACGATCATGATTTTGCCTGCATACTCAAGTGCAAGCATATTCATGCCGATTTCACCCAGGCCTCCGAAAGGGAGGAGACGAATGTTTTCGGGACCGTTATCTACCATCGGCAGTATCTCCTTTGATTGTCGCAGCGATCTTGGCATGAAGATCTATGGTCAGATGTTCGACTTCTTTCACTTTTAGATCTTCCGTTGACAGGGGAGGAAAAATTGTCAGGGTCAGCGGGTGTCCAGTGACTTTCCAGCGATCTTTGGGTTGGACCTGGAAGCTACCCTGAATGGCAATTGGAACAATCGGAACCTGGGCCTTGGCGGCAATAACCAGGGCTCCTTTTTTAAATTCCTGAACCTGTCCATCCGGTGAACGAGTCCCTTCGGGGAAGATGATAACAGATGTTCCATCCTTAATTCTCTGGGCTGCGAGATTCAGGCTATGCATGGCTTTGCGACGATCGGAGCGGTCAATCGGAATATAGCCGCTACGTTTCATCGCCAGGCCAAACAATGGTACCCGAAACAATTCCTGCTTGGCCATCCAACGAAACTGGATCGGCAATCCGGCATAAAGAATCGGAATGTCGAAATTGCTCTGATGGTTCGATACGTAAATGGCAGGCCCTTGGTCAGGGATGTTTTCGGCCCCTTTGATCTGTAATTTAAGGCCGGCAATGAACAGGCAGCCACGCCCCCAGAGGATACCGAAGTTATGAATCAGATTTGGACTGATAAAGGACAGGGGCAAGGCCAGAAGAATAGCAAGCAGTGTCCAGGGAAAAATAGCAGATAATAGATGAGCGTGCGCAGCACGAAAACCCTCCATAGTTAATTGGAGATCAATACTACTGATAGCGGGGAGATGCGTCAAACTGATTCTAACGAGACCGATGCTCCACATCGGGCGTTCAGGCGATTCATGCTGTTGGTCCTGATTCAATGAAAGGTAAACTAGCGGAAAAGTAGCTGTCGTATCGTTTTGTTATTTATAATATCGATTTAACATATTGCGAAAAACGATATATTATCTGTCTTTATTATGGTGAGTCTTGATGGATAACTATATCTGCAAAGTCGAGAGGGCATATCAGGCCGGTGGAGCGCGCCCCTGTGAAGATCAGTTGATCTGCGCGGGGGATTTGTTCGGCGTATTCGATGGATCGTCAAGTCTGGTTCCCGATCTCTATGATGGTTGGACGGGAGCCTGGTGGGCTTCGCATCTGGTCAGTTCCGAATTTGCCCGAAATGATGCACCTTTGCTGGATTTGAGTGCCAGAGCTAATGACCGGCTGCGTGTGGCGATGGTTAATGACGGTGTTCCCTATGATGATAAGCTGGCCTGCTGGAGTACCAGTGCTGCGGTAGTAAAAGTGCAGGAGGACCGACTGGAGTGGGTTCAGATCGGTGACAGTCAGATCATTGCCATCGACGCGTCTGGCGGTTATCGTTTGCTGAGTGAATATCGCAACCACGACCGCTTGACCTTACGCCGGTTAAAATCATTATTCGAGCAGGACGATCCAGATCCACACGGGACGCTAAGGCCTTATATCGAACGTGTCCGCTTGCAGATGAACCGTCAATATGGGGCGATGAACGGCGATAGAGAAGCCCTCAATTTTCTCAAGCCGGGACGTTGTTCTCTCCAGGGAATCCGTCACGTGTTGCTGTTTACTGATGGCCTGTTGCTCCGGCAGAGAATCCGGATGAAGATCATGATCTGCAATGGCTTGTTGATCTCTATTTGGAAGGGGGGCTGGCGCTGGTCCAAAAATGTGTCCGCACCAAGGAACAGAGCGACCCGGATTGTCGCATCTATCCGCGCTTTAAGCCGCATGATGATATTGCTGCTATTGCTTTGTCAATGGGCTGAATATCTCAGGTACAGACTTTCCAGTTTTTTGAAAATTCCTTCCCAGGTAAATTGTTCCAGCAGTATTTTCAATGATGGCGGGCAAGCTTGGTCGGTGTCTGTTGTGGCGAGCTGATGGCACTGTGCGCTCAAAGCGCTGACCAGTGCGTTAATGAAATGACCCTCGTCAGCGGGGTGAGGGCGGTCTATGGAAATCATTTGGGGCAGCTCGACCAGCTCAATCCATCGGCGGTCTGTTCCGTGGAACAGCTCTGAAATGCCGGGTAGGGCCGTGGCCAATATATGGCAACCACTGGCCAACGCTTCCAGTAGAACCAGTGGCAGGCCCTCAAAGAAGGAAGGCAAAACAAAAAGGTCGGCCTGACGCATCAAGCTGGCGAGTTGGTGTTGTTCAAGCTTGCCATGAATCTTGATTTTTGGTTCCAGAGCGGTTGCTTGAGCCAGAATCTCTTCCCCTTCACTGCCATGCCCTGCCCCGACCAGGTGGAAGCAGAACTCTTGATGGGGCAGGAGCTGCAGTGCTTTGATCAGCCAGGGCAGGCCTTTTGCCCTGCTGAGCTTGCCGGCGTAGAGGATTTCGATTGGTCTGTTGGGGCGTTTGCTCTGCGACCAGTAAAAGAGCTGCTTGTCATATCCTGCACCGATGACTTCGATGCGTTCCTCGTTAACTTGGTAAAGTTGAGAAATTTCAAGCTTTTGGACCGTGCTTAAGGCACAGATTGTGTCAACCTTCCGACATCCCGGCAAAACGAGAGGGTGAAGATGGCGGCAATTGTGGAACTGACGTAAATCTGAACCGTGACAACTGGTGATCATGGGGATATGTGGGTACTTCTGCTTGGTCAAAGACGTGAGTAGCCACAGGTGATGAGAATGGATCAGATCGGGCTGGTGGCGTTCGATCGCTTCGTCCAGTTTTTCTTCAAAGCGGTCAAGGTAAAGATCAAGCTGGCGAGATGAAAGATCGCAAAAACGGGTACTGGGATAAGGCATCACGTCGCTCATTCCGACAACCGGAAAAGGAATGTCCCGGCCGAAATGTACCGGGTGGTAGCAGTCCTGACTCAGGTCCAGCAGTTCTAAATGATCGGCGTGGATTGGAACCCCGGCCAGCAAAATATTGGTAAAGCCCCGTTGAGCCGCATGGCGCATTGCGGCCTGAAGGTAAATACCGCTCCCGGTGGCGTCTGGAATCTGGCTGAGAAGATGAAGTATTTTCATTGTTCGACAGTTTTAAGGATAATAACGGGAAAATTACCGTTGTCGGCGGCCAGCGCCGCTCCGGCATCTGTGATCAGCGAGGGGACATCGATACCGAGGTAATTATCCTGCCCTACGGTCAGTTTTTCGCAACCAGCATGGGTCAATATTGTTGCTCCTTCGATCTCGTGCATAAAGCGCTTCAGTTGTGCTGCGGCAAGCTGAATCAGGCCCTGGATAAAAATCCCTTCCCGGGTTGTCCTGCCTGCTGCAAACCAGACGTTCTCCCAGATTTCGTGGGCTTCCCACCAGTAACCGTGATTGAACAGGTCGACTCCGTATAGATAGGGCTGGCAGGTCCTCCAGTCGACGTCGGAAAAGTCGGGCAGATAGACATTTTCCTGGCCGTAGGAATGCCCCTCCGGATGGTTGTGTGGGTGCGGAATATCTTGAAAGGGGATGTAACGATAGGAGGGGAAGGGGGGTTCTGTATAGCGTGAAACTTCTGTCGGCAGGTTATCCATTTGTTCAGCGATCCGTACTGACCAGCATTGAGAAATGAGAAGAAACAAAAGGGTGCCCCGTAAAACGAGCCCCCTCTTCAGTTTGAGAGGGCCCATTTTATGGGCCCTCTCGTTATGTTCTTGATTCACTTTCGCTTTTTAAGCGCCGCCGTAGGAATGCAGACCTGACAACACCAGGTTGACGCCCAGATAACAAAAGACTGTTGCCGCGAAACCGAAGATGGACAACCACGCGGCGCGGCGGCCGACCCAGCCCCTAGTGAATCGGGCATGAATAAACGCCGCATAGATAAACCAGACGATCAAACTCCAGGTTTCTTTCGGGTCCCAACTCCAGTAGGTGCCCCAAGCGTAGTTAGCCCAGGCCGCCCCGGTGACGATACCGAGGGTCAGCAGTGGAAAGCCGATCATAATCGCTTTGTAGTTGAGGTCGTCAAGGACTCTGGTTGAGGGAAACATCCCGAGAATTCCACCCATAGGCTCTTTGCCTGTGTGTTTTTCTTCCTTTCCGATCTTCATCAGGTACATGATTGAAACACCGAAGGCTACGGCAAAGCCGGCGTAACCAAGGAAGCAGGTGATAACATGATAGGTCAGCCAGTTACTCTGCAGGGCAGGAACCAGTGGGTCGATGGTATCATGCAGGCTCATCTGGGCCCAGAGCATGCTGAACAGTGCAATGGGAAGAACGAATGCACCAATAGCCCGCTGTTTATACTTCCATTCAATGATCAGGTAGATCAGCAGAATCGACCAGGCAAAAAAGACGACTGATTCATACAGGTTGGTGAGGGGGCGCGACCGTCGGCCCCGAGGATCTGATACGATTCATACCAGCGCAAGCCCAGAGCTGTTGTCTGGATCAGGAATCCGGCTACTGCAGCCCCGGTTGCCGCCAGGGCCACCTTATTATTTTTAGAAGCGATATAGGCGAAGTACAGGACCATTGCAGCAAAGTAAGCAACGGTTGTCAGATTGAATAATTGTCCGCTATCCATCAGTTATCCCTCCTTCTTCTGGGATTCATCTTTGATACAGGTTTCCAATTTCTGTTGCAGGTCGTCAAAAGCCAGGGAGAAACCGGGCTGATTGCGATGAGCGTTGGCTGCAACGGCAATTTTTGTTTTTTGCCATCGTTCTCCAGGCAGACCCAGATCCGTTTATGGGAGAAGAAGAAGGCACTGAGAGAGCCGAAAATCATCAGGAAGCAACCAAGCCAGACAATGTTGACACCTGGGTCCTTGGCAACCTGAAGGCCGGTGAATTGAGGCTGTTCAAAGCCGAGCAGGGCAAAGCTGAAAATACCGCCACGCTTGATGTCAAATTGAGGATAATTTTGCCAGACGACAAAGGGTGAGCCATGCTTTCCGTCTGGCGTGTCGATATGCAGTTGCATGGCCGGACCGAAGTTGCGATCATTTTCGGTGAAGTTGGTGACGGCGAAAGCGTAACCGTCAGACAGTTCGATATGTTGTCCCTGACGTGCCTTGACCTCAACACTTTTTCCTGTGGCATTGTGGGTTCGCTTTTACTTTAAAAAAGCATTTCCGGCAGGGCCATAGCTGGACTGGTAGAAAGTGATCCCCTTGTAGGTCAACGGATCATTGACCTCTATCCGCTTTCGCAGGACTTCTTTGCCATTCTCCAGAACCACCAGATCGCTGTTGTAATCCTTCGGGCGCATGCTGTTCGGATAGTAGCTGACATCAAAATCGTCGCATCGAACCGTGAAGCCAAGGGGTATCTCCCCTTTTCCGCTTCGTGAAATAACTTTATCTGTCTCTGTACCCTCAACAATATTGATGTATGCCTTGTAGCCCCACAAATTGCCAATGATTGCGCCGGCCATGATAATAAGGATTGACACGTGCGTGATGTAGGCGCCAAAGCGGGAATAGATTCCCTTTTGGGCAAAAAGGTAGGTTTTGCCATCTTTTTCGGTGACAACCGGTTTGCCGAATTCCTTCTTCAACAGAGGGCTGATCCGCTCAATGATCTGCTGCTTGGAATCCTTGCTGGTATAATCGGCTTTATTGGCTGAGCCTTTAAGAATCCCAGGGCTGGCAACCAGCATCGGATCGGTCACAAATTTCCATACGCGGGGAAAGTTCTTGATTGAACAGCAGATCAGATTGACGCTGAATAGAGCAAGGATGCCAATGAACCAGACCGAGTGGTACATGTCGGTAAACTGAAGTGCTTTGAACAGTTCATAATTCGACTGTCCGTATTCACGGATGTATTCAGAGGCCGGTGCGTTCTGTTGCAGGACCGTCCCGATGATTGAGGTCAGGGCAAGTAAAAGTAGCAGTATAATCGTCAGTTTCAGGGAGCAGAGAAAGTCCAGACCTGATCTGTAAAATTTTTGATTTTTCAGCCAAGGTAGAAATCTCCTATTGATGATGACTGTCCGTTAATTGATAACAGAATTGGTCAGTTTGATCTGCAGTACGATCTTTAAATAACCAGGTCAGAGCAGCAGACAGTTTCAATGCAGGAGAACGACAGAGCGCAGACTTAGCTGTGATTGAAGAGGGTTTTGAGTGACTGTTTCCAGGGGCCGGATATTTTTTGCGGACCGAGAGCCACGACAATGGCTTCCCCCGCTTTGAATTGAGGTGTAAATGAACGGTACTCATGCGCCAAAGGATGAGTACTTTTTGTTGCGCATGGTATTCGGGGAGGCCGAGATCGCGTTTGAGAGGGGGCGCCTGGTGACAGGCTTGGCTGGGGCAACATGGAGCCGGTTGCGGCTGAACGAATACCTGGTGACAGCCGGCGGTTCCGACTGCAGGGTTGCAGAGCCCGTCATGCGGCAATGACGTTGCCGTGGCGACCTGTAGACCACTGCATGCCAGAATGACCGGAATCAGCAGGAAGATAATGTTAAGACGGCTGTTTAAAGAGCGCTCGGGCAATTTTTATCCTGTATGCAATTTAAGGATTTTTTTACCCCGCGTCCTGCGGGGGCCACAACCTTTTCCAACAATGGTCACGCATTGTACTGCAGAACAGGGTTATTTACATAGCGAAAACTACAGATCGACCGCTTTTAATTGCTCCAGAAGTTCTTTTTGTTCCGGGCTCAGATTCTTTGGGACAGCAACTTCGATGATCGCATAGAGGTCACCAGCAGGCCTTTTTCCCGAAGCTGCAACGCCGTAACCACGCAGTCTGATCTTTTGACCTGGCTGCATGCCCGCAGGGACTTTGACTCTTTTAGGGGTTTCCAGAGTCGGCACTTCAATTGATGTTCCGAGGCAGATACCGCTATAGGGGATTTCAGCTCTAACCTGGAGATCATGGCCGTCCCGGGTGAAAATTGGATCCGGCTCTATGTCGACCTGAAGGTAGAGGTCTCCCGGCTTTCCACCCGCAGGAGGAGGTCCTCCCTTGCCGGCGACACGTAATTTCCCTCCTTTTTCAATTCCAGGTGGTATGCGGACTTTGATCTGCTCGACTCGATTGTCACTACGATAGTCGATGCGTCTTTCTCCACCTTGAACCGCAAGTCTGAAAGGAATGCTGATCTGCATCGAGTAGTCCTGCCCTTTGGCGGGTCGGCGAGGGGCATGGCCTCGCCCTCCTCCACCGAACAGCTGGCTGAACAGATCTTCTCCACCGCCGCCAAAACCACCGAAAATGTCACCGAAATTCATATTGCGGAAGATGTCTTCCTGGCTGTAGCGCTGGTGAAAACCGGTGTCGCCGAACTGATCATACTGACGGCGCTTGTCCGGATCGGACAGCACGGCGTATGCTTCGGTGATTTTTTTGAACTGCTCCTCCGCCTTGGTGTCTCCGGGGTTTTTGTCCGGATGGTATTTTTGTGCCAGTTTTCGGTACGCTTTTTTTATTGCAGCGGCATCGGCGCTGCGTTCGATTCCGAGTAAGGAATAATAATCCTGTGCCATTCTATGTTCTCCCGCTTTGTTCTTTAATTGATTCCGGGCTGGAACCATCGGGTTGATACTATAAGAGTGCTTTTTATCAGCGTCAAGGGGAAGACTGTCTCAGCTTGACCTTGTAGGGGGGAAGCGCTAGGATTCAGACGGTTTCAATTCTTTTGCCTGAACCGGATTGGCAGGCGTTGTGACAAGCGTTCAGGTTTTCGTTCTTTCTGGTGGTTGACGGTGGTTGAACAGAGTCCAGCCGTTTCAGACACTACCTAATCTTCTTGAAGGAGTCTTCATGACCCGAATCGTCGTGGTAGGTGCAGGGATCTCAGGTCTTTCTACGGCCTATGCCATTGAACAACTGGCTCAACAGGCCGAGCTTGAGGTTGAAGTCAATGTTCTGGAGAAAGAGGGGCGGACCGGTGGCAAGATCTGGTCGATCAGGGAGGAAGGTTTCCTCTGTGAGTGGGGGCCTAATGGCTTTCTCGACAACAAGCCGATGACTCTCGATTTGTGCCGCGAGCTGAAAATTGATGCGCAGCTACTACGCTCAGATGACAATGCCAGAAAGCGCTTTATCTATGCGGATAAAATCCTCCACCAATTACCGGAGAACGGTCCATCCTTTTGAAGTCAAAATTGATTTCGTGGCCGGGGAAATTCAGGCTGGCCGCTGAGGTGTTGGTGCCCAAAAGGACCGAGAACAGCGACGAAACCCTGGCTGAGTTCGGCCGGAGGCGGTTGGGCAGTGAAGCTCTGGATAAATTGATCTCGCCCATGGTGTCCGGTATTTTTGCCGGGAACCCCGAGACCATGAGTGTGAAAAGCTGCTTTCCGCGCATTTATGAACTGGAGCAGGAATTCGGCGGCTTGATTAGGGCGATGATGAAGTTGGCCAAGAAGAAGAGGGCGGAAGTCAAAGCGGGCAAGGCGGTGGCCAGTGCTGCCGGACCCGGTGGTGTGCTGACATCGTTCAATGGGGGAATTCAGGAATTGACGGATGCCGTATCTGAGAATTTGAAAGCCGCAGTGATCACCGCCAGCGAGGTCACCCGAATCGAGAAGAAACTGGGAGGTTATGTCCTTCATCTTGGTGACAACCGGCGTCTTGATGCCGAGATTGTCGTGACCGCCGCTCCAGCCTACGCCGTCGCTGCCATGCTTGATGGAACCCATGATGACAGTTCAAGCTATTGCGCGAGATTCCTTATGCGCCAATGAACGTCATCTGTTGTGGTTATGAAGCCGAGCGGATTCAACATGACCTCAACGGTTTCGGCTATCTGATCCCCAAAGCGGAAGGCTGCAGCACCTTGGGAACCTGTGGGACTCCAGCATCTTTCCAGGCTATCGCGCCCCTGAAGGCATGGCCCTGCTTCGTTCAATGATGGGGGGAGCCACCAATCCCGACGCGATTAACCTGTCGGAAGATGAAGTTAAAGCGAGGACAATGGCCGATCTGAAGCAGATCATGGGCATCGATTGTGACCCCGGCTTTGTCAGAATTTATCGCCACAAGAATGCCATACCACAATACACCAGAGGACACGGACAACGTTTAGCGGCTCTGGATGAAACTCTGTCTTCAGCGCCGGATCTGGTGTTGACCGGTAATGCCTTTTCGGGGTCGGCCTTAATGACTGTGTCAATGCAGCGAATAAGGCTGCCGACAAGGTTATCCTGAGGGTGAAAGAAAGACTTTAATGACAGTCATGCTGACTCTGCCACATCAAGGTGCGACAGAGTCAGCATGACTGCTCAGAGGTGAATAGGTAAGAAAGCGGAATCCACCCTCATCGGAATTTTCGATGATAGAGGCCGGGCCGCTGATATCGCTGGGAATCTCTTCGCTGCTCTCCCCAGAGAGACAATAATCCCTTCCTTGACCGCGCCAAGAACGTTGATTTTCGCATTGGCAGTCGGGTGCTCTTCCAGGGAGAACTGCAGCAACTCCTCGGCCAGTTGTTCTCGTTCTGTTTCAAGATTCAGTTGTCGCTGAGTAAGGATGTCAATACGCAATTGAAAGGCATCGCGCAAGGCCGGGCGCAAATTACTCAGATTCTTGCCGTTTAAGGTCTTCAGAGTATCGGATATTTTTGCCAACTGTATCGATAAACTTTTCAGCCGTGTACGCAGATAATTCAAACGATCGGTTTCGGGGAAGAAGACTCCCGATGTCAAGTGGGTTTTGTGCCTGAGCGGGAGCCTAATATCTTGGCTTCAATACCTTCGAGGGCAATTATTTCCCCTCCGGTGACCAGACCTTTGGGGACCATCACCCGCCCCGTCGATTTGATCGTAGAATTACGAACCTCATGAGAAATGTCGACATCGCCCCAGCACTCGACGGTCACATGGTTGAGATAACGGGCTTTCAGTGACCCCTTGCAGATGATTTTTCCTTTACCCATGCCGGCCATGGTGCCGAGGGTGACAGGTCCTTCCGAAGTGATTCGGCAGTTGCCGACAGCACCACTGATGCTGATTCCTTTGGTCGCAGTAATATTGAAATCGTCCAGAACATCTCCTTTGATGTTCACAAAACCGTTAAAGCTGATATGGCCGATCGCCAGGTCGACATCGCCGTTGACAACAAATTCTTCGCTGATGGAGAGAACGTTGTTTTCAAACAGAACCCGCCCTGCTTGATCGGCGATCACCTGAGTGCCGTCGTCGCTGAAATGGACACCTGTTCCGGCGATGATCCCGCAGGGTTTACCGGGATAGGGCGCTATCGGCTCACCGTAAATGGTTTTGCCGGGGGTTCCTTCTGTCGGCAGGTAGATGTTGCCGATATGTTGTCCCGGTTCGACATTGGAAAAGGCCTGGATCGATTTGAAATCGACCCGACCGAACTCATCTTCATCAAGAGCGGCGTCTTCCTGTCCTGTTGTGACAACCAGTTCAAACCAGCCGTCCCTGCCGTTGACAGCTACCTCACCCTTTGCCAGCAGAACATTGGTCGGATTTTCACCGAGCGCTGCTTCGGAGCAGAATACTGCGACCTGTTCAAGATCGACGCTGTCGGTGATGTTGTTGTTACGCAGAATAGCAATCAGTTCAGCCGGAGCGATACTGTCTTCAGTGTTGAAGACGGTAATCGATGCTCGACATTCAAGGCCATTAAGGTGGGCATCAAGGCTGAGTTCGTAGTTGTCGTTGACATATTCGCCAATCCTCTTGGCGCCGACATCAACTCCCTGGTGGACTGTTGCTGACATGGAACTCCCATAAAAAGATAAAGAATGAAATGAATGACATTTTATCTGATTTGTGTATCGGTACAAAGAACATTTTTCTTTATTATTAAATTGTTATCTTCACGTGGAAAATCACGTGGAAAACTTGACGCCTGGTATTGGGACCGTTATTCTCCTGATTTTGCGGAGGTTTTGATATGTCTGAAATAAGAAAAAGCCTGAAGCGTGATCTTGCCGAAGTCTGCTGGCGCGAACTTCGAGTTCATCTTCAACGAGACGCAATTATTGTCGTTGATGATGCTCTGGATTTGATCGAAACAGCTATTGCTGTCGCTGATGATGATAAAAAATGGTTGAGCAGTGGATTGATGCCGGACAGCTCGGCAAGCCCAGTCAACAGCAACTGGAGCGTTGGGAAGCGGAGCTTGACCACTCCTTTCAAATGCTGATCGTTCAACCCTTTATTCTGATCCAGGAGGGTGCAGGTGCCTGAGCAGTTTGTTCAAAGTTTATGTGATTACAATGCACCGGGGGTTTTTAATCCCTGGGCTGATAGTGATCCAGAGCATGATATCGACGATACCGGACCGGTGGTCAGACGCAGGCAGCTGCTCCATTATCTGCAAGAACGCATCGGCAAAGCGGATCTCCTCCTCTGTGCCGAAGCGATCGGTTATCAGGGGGGCACTTCAGTGGGATTCCGATGACCTCGGAGCGACTTCTGCTCGGCGGGTTAAAACACAAGAATCTCAGCCTGATCTGGTTTTCATGATCTGGAGCCACAGCGCACCAGCGATCCCGCTTTTCGGCCTCTGGGCTTTACCGAACCCACGGCGACTATTGTCTGGGGTTTTCTGGCGGAGCACGGGATCGACAGTCGCAGGGTGGTACTGTGGAATGCTTTTCCCTGGCATCCGTATCAGACGGGCAAAGGATTTTTAAGCAATCGAACTCCAACCGATATCGAGTTGGAAGCTGGACATGTTATCCTGAGACAGATGCTTGACCTCGGTCAATTCAAGCGGGTTGTCGCGGTTGGAGAAAAATCCTTTAGCCAACTGCGACAACTGGGCATTCCGGCAACCAAGGTTCGCCACCCTGCAAATGGGGGAGCCGGAAAGTTTAGAAATCAGCTGTTGGAGCTGTTATAGTTTTCAGGTTGTCTGCAGTTAAGGTTTGCGGCCCTTTTTACTGCCGACCTTTGTGGCTTGCTGTTCCTCTGTGCCGCTGTTGTCGGGATTGGTTTTGTCTTTTGGGTGGGATGTTATGGCGATTGATATAATTCAGGGCCAGATTAGCCGTTTTCTGGCCAGCGAAGCACCGGAAGTGATGTCGATCAAGGGAGCCTGGGGGTTGGGAAACCTATGCCTGGAGTACCTACCTGAGTGCTGCAAAAACCAGAATAAGATTGCCCTGGAAAAGTATTCCTATGTCTCTCTGTTCGGGATAAACTCTCTCGACGATCTGAAGTTTTCCATTTTTGAAAATATGATCGATAAAAGACTGATCGGACGCAAGCCGACGGTTGAGAGTTTCAAATCCAATACAGCTGATCTGCTGAAATCCCTCGGCAAGAAGACACTGCCTCTGCTCCCCTCGAGTGCAACAGCTGAACACTACCGTTCAATGATCGATTCCCTGGCTTTTTTGTCGCTCGAGAAGACAGTGATCTGCATCGATGATTTTGAGCGCAAGGGGCGCAGCATCGAAGCCCAGGATATCCTTGGTTGATTACCCAACTCAAGGAGCAGAAAAGTGCAAGGTTGTTTTGATTCTGAATGATGAAAGCCTCAGCGAGGGATCTTCAGTCGATTATATCAGGCTCAGGGAAAAGGTGGTCGATACCGAGTTACGCTTTGCCCCTTCCGCTGAGGATTGTGCCGACATCTCACTCAGCAGCGGTCCGGTTGGAACTCTGCTGCGAACCAATATCGTCAAACTGAAGATCAACAATATCCGTATTATCAAGAAAATTGAGAAGCTGTCGACACTTCTGTTGCCGGTGATAAAAAGTACGACAGTCAGATCCTGGCGCAGGCGTTGAGGACTTTGACTCTACTCACCTGGTGCTATTACGGCCAATCGAGCGAAGTTCCCGATTACAATTTTGTCGTCAGCCGGACCAGTGCTTTTGGTGATCTGGATGACGACCTGTCGATGACGACTCAGCAGCAGTCCTGGTGCGCAGTTCTACGCAGTTACGATAACTTCTCCGTTGACGATTTTGATCTCCAAATTGCAAGCCTGGTAGAATGTGGCTATGTCAATGAAAGACGTTTGCGTGAAGAAGCCGAACTTTTGAATGATCGGATTCTATCGCTCCGGTCGGAAAATTCATTCCAGGAGGCCTGGCGCAGGTTCTATGACTCCTTTGATGACAACGCCCAGGATGTTGTCGATTGCCTGGCGGAAAGTTTTAAGAATAACGCCAGATACATCAGCCCGGTCAATCTGGATGGGACGGTGCGGTTGCTCCGCTATCTGGGGAAAGACAAGCTGGCGACCAAGATTATCGATCTCTATGTCGAAAAAAGAGAATCCGACCCAGAGCTGTTTAACCTTGACTCCTCTGTCCTGCCAGGTCAGATCAAGGATCTGGAGGTGATCAGAAAGTTTAAAGCCAAACAGGAATCCTTGCGAACCAAACGCAGTCTGCTTGAGATCTGTGATTCACTTCTCGGTCATGAAGGTAGCGGAGATGAAGAGGAGATGCTGTTGTCACAGGCAACGGTTTCCGATTATGTTAATCTTTTCAAAAACAAAAAGGGGCGAAGTTGTCTGATTACGTCGATCTGTGCCTAAAATTCAGCCGTCTGGGCGGAACCACCGAATACCAGAAACTGATCGCCGATAAAGCGACTGAAGCGCTTAAAATCATCGGTCGCGAAAGCAGGTTAAACGCCAGTAGAGTCAAGCGTTTTGGTATTAAGGTTGACTGATTCTTTGGCTGGAACCATCGTTTTGCTGTTGCTGTGAACGTAATAAATGATCTGATTTATATTTTTCAAGGAGGCTGCTATGAAATATCTGATCTCTTTCGCCCTGTTACTTGTTGTTCTGCTGTGTGGCTGCAGCGGTGTTTATTACAGCACTATGGAAAAAATCGGCGTTCACAAGCGCGATATTCTGGTGGATCGGGTGGTTGAAGCAGGGACAGCCAAGCCGAGACCAAGGAGCGGTTCTCTTCGGCGTTGGAACGTTTTACCAGCGTGATCAATTTTAGCGGCGGTGAATTGGAGGAAAAGTACAAACAACTGAGTGAAGAATTGAAAAAGAGCGAAGAGCAGGCTGACGATGTGCGGAACCGGGTCGCGGCCGTTGAGGATGTTGCAGGGGCACTGTTCGACGAGTGGGAAGATGAACTTGATCAATATAAAAATACCAATCTCAAGCGCAAGAGCGAAGCTCAGCTGAAACAGACCCGAAGACACTATCTCAAGCTGATTGGGGCGATGAAAAAGCTGAGTCGAAAATCGATCCGGTTCTCGACCCTTTGCGTGATCAGGTTCTATTTCTCAAGCATAACTTGAATGCTCGCGCTATTGCTTCGCTGCAAACGGAACTGGGGCAGATTGAAAGTGATGTGTCGCGTCTGATCCGCGATATGGACGCTGCGATGAAAGAAGCTGACAGCTTTATCCAGACTCTGAATGCTGAATAATAGCAGCATGGACCCCTGCAGCAAATGCGGGGGCCATGCTGTCAAGCCTGTTTGAATCTCTGACTTTTACTTTCTTTTTTTCAGCATCTGTGCAAGCTCAACCAGCTTGATGAGTTCGGCCCGGTCGCCATGGGGATCTTTTCCCCGTGCGGTTCGTGCCGTTGTTATTATCCAGTCAAAATTCGCATTCGCATTCCCTTTGAATTTTAAGCCGTTGAGTAACATTCCCCAGGCGGCAACGGCGGCGGAAAATTTCTGATCTGTTTTAGCCTCGAAAAATGTGAGTGTTGTTGCTGTCACCGGCTGAGATAGCAGTTGGCTGCTGTTTTCCTGCGGGTTTTTGTAGCGGTATTTGACCAGAGCCAGTTCTCCATTGGTTTTCGTGCGCCGCTTTGTCGCTGCAGGCAGTAACGACCAGTAGAGTCAGGCCCAAGAGGCCAATCTGGAATGTTTTCAATAATGTCATTTTATAGCTCCTGCCTGCTGTGATGAGTTGATGAACGGATATGAAGAGGCTGATGCCGGTATTTTAGGTGAGAGCGCAGACGGGTTGAAGTCCTTTTCTTTGCACGACAGATTTTTTTATGTTCGTTTTCTCTTTTTGCAGAAGTTTCGTTTTTGATCAGAAGATCGGAATTGGAGATTACAGTAATCATGCGTACTGGATAACTTATACAAGGCGAGAGAGTCCGTCAGGGAAGGATCAGGAGATGAAAATGGTTGCCGCCACCTGAAACAGGTGACGGCACAGCCAGTCTGCGTGGTTCTTTACTGTATTTTTTCGGTAGGAAGGTCGGCACCCTTCCAGGCGAAAATACCGCCGGGGTAGCGATAGACGTTTTTATAGCCCAGCTTGCGGGCCCATACAGCACCGTTGTGACTGCGGGTGCATTTGACGAAGCCGCAGTAGACGACAATGGTTTTCTCCTTGTCTTCGCCCAGCAGTTTCTCATAATCCTCGAGCGATTTGCCTTCAGTTCGGCAGCATCCCAGGTCTTCATGTCGGGAATTGGAAAAAGAAACTGAACGGCACCGGGGACATGGGCTTTTTATAGCTGGAGGCAAAGGGCATGGTGTCGATAATCAGCATTTCCCTGCCTTCGTCGCGCCATTTCGCCAGTTCGTCGGTACTGACGACCTTGTAATCGCCACGCTCAACTTCACGCAGCAACTTGATTGCCTGTGCTTCTGCCTTGACCTCTTTTTCAAATTTGTTGTCGAAGCTCATGGCCGGTGCGGCAAGCACTGTCAGCACGATGGTGATCATGATGACAACTGAGAAGCGATGGATGTTCATGTTGGATCTCCTTGAATGTGAGTCGCCCTGAATGTTAACAGAACAAGGGCCTGGGTTTGGATTTGCTGACATACCGCCAGAAATATTGATAGGCAACGGCAAGCAACAGCAGAATATCGCGCATAAGAGCACCGCGCAGATCGTGGAAGGCTTCCGCCTCTGCGTCATCCGGTCCAAACAACCGCAGTCGATATCGAGACCGAGGTAGATTCCATAACTCAATACAGCGACGAAAAGCAGCAGCTGCAAAGTGATCAGCAGAAGAGAACCGTTCTTTTCGAATAACAGCCCTGTTGCCGCCACGAGTTCAACAACAATCAAACCGATGGCGGCAGGAAAGACCAAAGCCTCTGGAAGAAGCCCGTATGCTGCGATGATCGCAGCGAAATCGGATGGATGCAGCATTTTCGTCAGGCCTGACCAGAGAAAGACGGCAACGATGGTCAGGCGACAGCAGTGATAGAGCCAAAGACCGGCCAGTGCAACCCGATTTTGCTCAAGGGCGTTGCTGACTGGGCTCATCTCGATCTTCTTTTCAGGCGTCGATAGAGCAGCGGAGCGAAGGAGAGTGTAGCGATCAGCGTCAGTCCGATAAAGAAGGGTGGGGTCAGGTGGCCTGCCAGCAGATCACTTAATGAGCTTGACAGCGTAATGCAGGCGATGGTGCCTGGCAGCATGAAGATAAAAGTTGCCAGGCAGTAGTGGCTGAAACGGATGTTGGTCAATCCGAAGGCGTAATTCAGCAGGTTGAAGGGAAAAAGAGGGATTAGACGGGTCAGGGCGACGAGTTTCCAGCCGTTTTGGTCGGCCTGTGCGTTGAGGGTATTCCACTGAGGGGCTTTCAGCTGCCTCATGACCAGATCTCGAGCCAGGTATCTGGAAATCAAAAATGCAAGGCAGGCACCCGTGGTTGCCGATATTGATGTGTAAACGACACCCAGTATCGGACCGAACAGGATTCCTCCAACAATACCGATCGGTAGCCCGGGAAGGAAGAGGGTCGGTGCGATTGCATAAATAAGCATATAGGCCAGGGGAGCCATGATGCCGTAAGAGGAGAGCAGTGCCTGGAGGCGGTCCTGTTGAAAAAGTTCCAATCCGCCGCCGATACGAAAGCCAGTTAAAATCAGGATGAGAAAGGTCAACAGGGCCAATCTGGACAAGGCTTCACTTGAGGCTTTGGGTGGCTGCAACAGTGTTCGTTCTCTTACATTGGCTCCGGCAGGGGTTTCTTTTCGAAAGCGCTGTTTGAGTCTGAGCCTGTTGAAATAGGTCCGTGGAGCCTTTGCTTCAGGGCGGTCTGATGTCAGTGTTGTCTCGGTGTTGAAGATCAGGTCAAGAAGGTGATGGCTGTGTGTGTGTTTCGAAATCGGGCGGTACAGGCCGCGCAATAGCTGACAAGTCTTTCACCTTCGGTTTCGCTTAATCTTTTGGCGGCCCAATTCGAGGAGAATTTCGGTGCGACTCTTGTGACCCCTGCCCCCTCTCCGCAGCAAAGAGTCTTTCTCCCGCTGTGTAGCGGTTCCTTGACTTTGAATCCTTGCTTTTGCAGAAGCGATCGGACGGCAGTCTGGGTTGTCTCCTGAAACCGGGTAACACAGGGATCGTGAATAGTGACGGTTTGTTCAGGCTGACGTGTCGTGCCGGTTATTTCATCCAGGCTTTCATAGATCGTTCGGGTGTTCAGGGCTTTTGCGTATTGGCTGAAAATCGCCTGACAATTCGGGCAGGCGACGAGAATGTTTTAATACCGTGAGCGACCAGGTAGGAGGTCATTTCTGAAAACATGCTGTCGAAATGTCGTTGATCTCCCAGATCATGGGATGGTTTTGTACAACAATCCAGGACAATTCCGATGGTCGCTGTCTTTTCCTTCAGGGTCTTAAACACCTGATAGGTTTCATCCGGTCTTGAACCGGTTAAAGCACATCCGGGGAAAAGACAGTGTCGCAACCTTCGGGCAGCGAATACCAGCTGAAAGATTTGATGTTCCCGTTTTCATAAGATCGCAGTGCTTTGTAACGGGATAGATCGGTCTGTCCAGCTGTGACTGCCTGACGGCGCATGGCGAGGAACATGCCCGCAGGATCGACGGAATGAGGGCAAACGGCTGTGCAGAGACCGCACAGATGGCATTCAAACGGCTGGTTGTGGCTGCACGGATCGGTGGTGTCGTAGCTCTGGGCCAGAACTCTGGGGTCCCCATAACGTTGAAGAAAGGCGCACTCGTGCACGCAGATCCGGCATTGTGTGCACTGTCGAGCCACCTGTTCCAGCAACCGATTGAGACCTGAAGCGGCAACAGAACCGCCATGACACAGGACTGGACCGGTCGTGGACGCAGGTTTCCTTAAGGGTTGAATGGCTGCCATAAGGTGTTGTCTGATCTGTTGTTCTCGTTAATCTGTTGCCAGAAGTTCTGGGTAGGGCCATGCGGCTTGCCCTTTGGTGAGAATAGCGAGGCGTGATTTCGGAATGCCTGATTCGAGCAGATGATCGTAGGCTCTTTTGGCTCCACCACCGCCACGCGGACAAACGATGACAGCGAGGGTTTCATTGTTTTTAAGCTCTTCGATGGCAGCTGCGAGTTTGGCGCGATCTTCTTCTGATTTAACCGGGTAGGCATAGGTCGCAACGGCACCACGGATATGGTGTTGGTTGAACTCCTTATCGACTTGGATATCGATGAGTGTCATCGGAGTGTTTTCGGTCAGATTCCGTTTGACGTCCGCGGAAGAAATGTAATTGTAGTTGTTAATCAAAGCTGAAGCCGTTCCGGCTGTCATGATCAGCATGGCCAGAGTGATGAAAACCAGCAGTCTCTTCATGTGTTCCTCCTGTAACGGTAAATTATGAAATGATAGAGGCAAAGATTATCAGGCTATTGACTGTTGACATGCAAACGGATATTTTTAATAAAAACGATAGTAGCTATTGGGAAAACAGATGGAGATGTGATGACTTTACGCCAACTTGAGCTTTTTGTTGCTGTGGTAGAGACAGGAAGTTTTTCGCGCGGAGCGGAGAAGGTTTGTCTGACTCAGTCAACTGTGAGTCAACATATAGCAGCCCTGGAAGATGAATACGAAACACAACTGCTCGACCGAACCGGTAAGGGGATTTTACCGACACCCGCCGGGCAGGTCTTTTTGCAGCATGCCCGGCGAGTCTTGGCAGAGGGAATTATCTTAAAAGATGCGATGAGCAGCTTTCATGGTTTGGAAAAGGCGACTCTTAATTTGGGAGCGAGCAATATCCCGGCGAATTATCTCATTCCCTGTCTGCTTCCCGTCATCCAGAATAAATATCCCGGTATTGCTTTGAATATGCGCATCGGGGACAGCCGTGAAGTACTTAATGAACTGAAGGCCGGACAGGTTGAACTTGGGATTGTGGGCGGCAAGGATAATGATGATGTGTTTGATTATGATCCTTTGCTGATCGATCAGTTGGTGATGATTGTCGGACCTGGACATCCTTTGAAAGAGCGGGAGTCAATTTCTCTGAACGAGCTCACTGCTCAGCAGTTTGTTGTCAGGGAAGATGGCTCTGGAACATACCAGGCTTTGCAAAAGGGATTATTGGCCGGAGGTGTTGACCCCGACAATTTTACAGTGATTGCCCGACTTGGAAGCAATGAGGCGGTACGCAGGGCGGTTTCCCATGGCATGGGATGTGCCTTTGTTTCTGATCTGTCGATTCAGAGTAATCTCAAGTATGGGGAGTTGCTCAAGATAGATGTTGAAGGGCTGAAAATTGAACGTCAGCTGTGGCTGGTAAAGCTGAAAGAAAGAACGGCCTCGCCGGCGGCTCAAGCCGTATCAGACTTGCTGAAGGAGAAAGGGGGCCTTGATTTCTTTTGAATAAATGCCGAGGCTTCTGATCCCCTGCCGTGCTGGGCCGGGAGCATGGTTTATCAAGGGTCTGCTTGCCGATCCTTGCCCTTCTATTTTCAAGGTTTTTCCATGATGTCGTCAATAGATTCAAAGGTTTGGAAGCGTCCGGAAGTGCTCCTTTTTATGATGGCCTTTGCTGTGCCATTGAGCCTTTCCACCTGGATGGCGTTGTTAAACAATTTTGCTGTTGAGGTGGCTGATTTCAGTGGCCGGGAGATGGGGATGCTGCAATCGTTGCGTGAAGTCCCGGGATTCCTAGCCTTTGCCGTCGTTTTTGTTCTGCTCCTGATGCGGGAACAGACCCTGGCGCTGATAGCGCTACTTCTGCTTGGTCTGGGGACAGCCCTGACCGGATTCTTTCCTTCCCTGATTGGTCTCTGTTTGACGACCTTATTGATGTCCACCGGGTTTCACTACTATGAAACCGTGCAGACCTCATTAGCTCAGCAGTGGATTCCCAAATCTTATGCCGCTGAAGTATTTGGACGGTTGATCGCATTCAAGTCACTGGCGTCCATTGCCTCTTTTTCACTGATATGGTTCATGACGAATCGCATCAGCCTTGATTATCGTTGGATTTATCTTATTTTTGGTGGAGTAACGGTTGCTATCGCCATTGCCGGTCGCATCTTTTTCCCGTTGTTTGCTCAGCCTGCGGTACAGAATAAACACATGGTTCTGAGGAAGAGATACTGGCTTTACTATTGTCTTGTTTTTATGTCGGGGGCGCGTCGACAGATTTTTATGGTGTTCGCTGGCTTTCTGATGGTTGAGAAGTTCGGTTATTCTGTCAGTGATATCTCCCTGCTCTTTCTGATCAATGCGGCCTTGAATGTCCTGTTTGCTCGTAAGATAGGGCGTTTGATTGGCCGGTTTGGTGAGCGGAATGCTCTGATTCTTGAATACAGTGGTCTGATTCTGGTTTTCTGCGGTTATGGTCTGGTTCAGACTGGCTCAGGCGCAGCCATTCTTTATGTTCTCGATCATCTGTTCTTCGCCCTGGCGATCAGCTTGAAGACATACTTTCAAAAAATATCCGCTCCCGAGGATATTGCCTCAACGGCAGGGGTTTCCTTCACGATCAATCATATCGCCGCTGTTTTTATTCCCGTGGTTTTCGGTCTGCTGTGGTTGCATTCCCACACGATTGTTTTCTTTGCCGGAGCCGCTATGGCCGCTGTTTCTTTTGTGCTGGCAACGTTGATACCAAGGCATCCTGAAGCGGGACGGGAAACGTGTTTTTCAACAGTTCAATGAAACAACTGTGGATTAAGCGGAACCCGTCTTCCCGGTTGTTGTCCCGACCCTGATGATGGCGTGCGAGATCAGACCGGGCGCGCAGGATTCATCCGGTGGGACAAGTCGAGGTATTCCGCCCTTGACGAACTGTCAGTCTGCTGATATTTTCAGACCAATTAAATTTCACGAAAGGAGAACGTAATGGATCTTGTTATTCTGCGCAATAAGGCAAAGAGAGGACTGGGTATTTAGCTTTTCTTTATCCCTGCCCCCATCTTTGCCCGGTACTGATACCGGGTTTCTCTCTCCAATAAAGAAACCCATTTAATTTTCTTGGCATTCGGTTTGCCAAGCTGATCGTCTTTTCGGATTTTAAGATCTGAAGGGGGTTTCTATGTCTGAAGCACAGTATTCTTTGTCCCGCATGGGGTGGAGTCATTTTTTTCAGCAACAACTCAGCCTTGAGGAATGGGAATCAACTGTTCCCGCGCGAGTGTTCGCTGTCTATCGCAATAAGATCGATATCGCCAGTGACCGTGGCTGTCAACAGATTGCCCTGCCGGGCAGTTGGTATCTGCTGGAGCCTGAAGAGCGTCCCACTGTCGGTGATTGGTTGCTGATCGATCCGGTCACGGCCCAACCGATCAAAATGTTGGATCGCAAGAGTCTTTTCAGCCGAAAAGCGGCTGGAGGAGATTCCCGTTTGCAGCTCATTGCAGCCAATATCGATACACTCTTTATTGTTTCTTCATGCAATCAGGATTTTAATCTCTCACGGCTTGAGCGCTATCTGGCTCTGGCATTGGAGGCCAAGGTCGAGCCCGTTGTGGTTTAACCAAAGCCGATCTGGTGGATGATCTTTCCGGTTACCTCCACCAGGCCATGTCGTTGAACACCAATTTGGCTGTTGAGACTGTCAACGCGCTCGATTCTTCTTCTGTCGAGGTTTTGCGTCCCTGGTGTGGATACGGACGGACGGTTGCTCTGGTCGGATCTTCAGGTGTTGGAAAATCGACTTTGGTCAACAGCTTAAGTGATGAATCGGCGCAGGAAACCAGACCGATTCGTGAGGATGATGCGAGAGGACGTCACACGACAACGTCCAGAAGTTTGCATTTCCTCCCGCAAGGGGGGTGCTTATAGATAACCCCGGCCTGCGTGAGCTGCAGTTGAGTCAATGTGAACGTGGAATGTCGGCATTGTTTGAGGATATTGAATTGCTGGCTCAGAGTTGTCGTTTCAACGATTGTCAGCACCTGAGTGAAGATGGTTGTGCTGTGAAAGCTGCTGTCAATTGGGGTGATCTCAGTCCCAGGCGATTAATAAATTATCAAAAGCTGAAAGCTGAACAGGAGCGTAACGCGGAAAGCATTGCCGACAGGCGTCGGCGGGAGCGAGATTTTAGCAAGCTCTGTAAAAGTGTGAAAGCTGCCAGACGCAGAGAGCGCAATCAGCCCTGATTGTTTAACGTCTGTTGTGATCGAGCCGCACGGATTAGATAATCCGTGCGGCTTTTCTTATGTCTGGTCGAACAGCCGTGACGACGACTGATTGAGAAGTCAGCTAGTGTATTTGCAATGATCGTAACGGTTGAGCCGTATTTTCAAGATCTTCACCGATGACGACCAAAAAAAATTCCGCAGGTGTTTCTTTGTCCGTTGGGGTCAGGCTGTGCGAACCCGGTACGTACTGGTAGTAATAGCTTTGCTCACCATCACTGAAGCGCAACACACCCTTGATCCGTAAAATCTGATTGGGAAGGTTGCTCGTTTCAGTGAGGAACTGCTCTCTGTCAAGGGGCTGATCGAGTTCAATCAGGATACTGGAAATATCATGTTTGGCATGAGTATGGTGGTGTGTTTCCTCTGCTCTCTTCAGGCTGTCGCTAAGGTGGAGGTTGCCAGTCAGATTGACGCCATAGAGGAGCGGGGCGGAAAAGTCGCCGTGATTGCCTGATGAACTGTCGCCAGCGGGTTCAGGGTTGATAACTCCTGTTGAAGAGAAGCGAGGGCTGCAGCCGGAATTTCGTCGGCCTTGTTGAGCAGAATGACGTCAGACAGGAGGACCTGTTCGCGTGCGACACCGTATTTTTCCAATGTTGACAGGCCTTGTACGGCATCGACAACGGTTGTAATCGAACAGAAATCGAGCTGATCGTCCAGTTCTGAAATTTCGGTGAGAAAATTAGCTGGATTGGCCAGCCCGGTGGTTTCAACAACAACAAAATCAGGTTGAAAGCCCGACACTATTTCAGACAGTGCCAATTTGAGGTTTCCTGCTAATGTGCAGCAGATACAACCTTCATCCATTTCAGTTACTGCATAGTGTTGACCCAATAGATGGGTATCAAGGTTTTTGGCGCCAATTTCATTCTGAACGATGGCGACAAAGGCGTTGCGTTCGGCCTGATACTCGACAAAATGATTTAAAAAGCTGGTTTTGCCTGAGCCGAGGAAGCCGGTCAGGATAATCAGTTTAGGCCGTTCGCTGATTCCCATGGTGTTTTTGTCAATGCTGAAGCGAGCTCCGGGAACCTGGTCTTGCCACCACGCTTCATCAATGTAGTCGGATGGTTTTTCTTCCGGTTCTTGCCAGATCAGGTCATGTTCAAACTGGTTCGTGGTTTCGCTGCTGTGTGCTCGATCAGCTCCCCAGACTAAGAGTAATTGTTTCTCCTTTGCTGTTGTCAGAGGTCGATGCTCCATCCGGTTGCTCTGAAAATACAGATACTGTCTTGCCTCCCGTTGACTGCGCTGCAGCTGCGATGGGGGAACTCCCAGGCTGAAACTGTACGAGGCTGCGAGAATGCGGAAAAAATCGATGGCAACATCGAATGCCGCCAGATCCTGATCTGTTTCTCCCGGGGCAACGACCTGCTCCTCACAGTTGTCTCTGGTAACGGAAACACCGTCGACACTGATCAATACCAGCCGCTCAGCGGCACGTAAAGAGATGGACAGAGTTGTTCTTTCGGCATTGTAGTAAACGGTCAATTGGGCAATGTGAAACAGGGACTTCAACAGGTCATGGTTATTGAACTCACGCACCTGTTCAATGTAGTTGTCCTGCTGGGCGATAATGCAGGCTGCAACAGAATAGTCCTCCAAGAGCTCTTCATCGGGAGAAGGGAAGTAGTGCAGATCAAAAGTTGCCGTTCCCTCGTGTTGATGTTTTTCGCTGCCGATAAAAGAAAGGCCATAGACTCCTTCTTTTTCGGCTATTTTGGTACTGAACCTCCGTTCGACTCTTTCATCCCCCGCCATCCCAGGCGTTGCCGAACTCCCGGGATGAAGTTGACCCGCATCAGGATTGCCGGCAGAATTTTAGCTGCTGTTGCTTCACTGTCGTTCAGAACAGTTGGTGGCAGAATGCTGTGCAGTCGCTTCAACATGGTCCCTCCGGTGGCTGATGCCGGGCTGCAGATCAGCAGCCCGGCTTTATCACTGTTTTGTCATTGTCATCGGAGTGGAACGTCGATCATCCGAAGGTGATGGTATCTCCGTTACCCAGATAGGCCTTATCCTTGGAACGATGTCGGGCCGACCCTTCAATGACCGGGTAGCCGGCAGAGATGAACTTCTTGGCACAGAGCACACCGGTGCAGTGGTTACAGCCGATCCGTTCGAAGCCATAGTGTTTGAGCGATATGACCAGATCATCGTATTTCGGATCCCAGTCGTCAAAGGGGGAAATATGCAGCCCGCCATAGATGCCGTGGAAGTTGTCGTTTTCGTATTTGACTTCGTTGTAGGCGGTCTCTGCGAAGCGGATGATTCCTTGGTGACAGCATCCGGTGACACTGACAAGCCCTTTGTCTTTAACATTGAAGTAGAGTGATTGCTCTCCATAAACACGGCAGATGATTGGAATCGGAAAGACATAGCTGGCCATCCCCGGAATGTGCGGGTTAAGGCCATTGGCGACAGTGATGACTTCACCTTTATGGCCGCTGTCCTTGATGTACTGCAGACCCTCGGTATAGAACCCTTCCGGGATGTAGATGGTGATGGTTGGATCATACTTCAATGTGACCGGCAGTCCCCAGAAGTGATCGAAGTGCTCATGCGAGATGAACAGTGCCTCAATTTCCCTGTTCATCAGTTGCCTGTCGATCCCTTCGCGCTTGAAGCATTCATCGGTCCAGGCGTAGCTCCAGCCTGAATCGAGCAGGAACTTGCGTTTTTTGCCCGACAGTTCTTCGACTTCGACCAGGGCGGCGTAGCCACCGGCATTTTCCGGGTGAACGCAGTTTTCGGTACAGATTTTCCAGGCTTCGTCCAGCTTGTCGGGCAGCAAATGCTTGATTTTGTCGATTCCCTCCTGGTAGCTGCCTTTGCCCAAGCCCTGGCCGTTACCGAAGGGGGGCCAGTTGTAATCGTACTGATTGACCAGCAAGCCGCCGGCTCCTTTGATATCGCCCATGAGAACGGCATTTTCAAACCAGCTGGTTTCGCTGATATTGGTGACCTTGACGCTTTTGCACACACCGATGTCGGTCATCTTGCGAGTGACTTCCGGGAAGTGCTGCTTGCGCAATGGAGAATAGGAATAGAGTCCCATGGCTCCCAGCATTCCGAGACCTACGCCGGTTGTCGCACCTTTGAGAAAATCACGACGTTTAACTTTATCAGACATAATTTACCTCCTGCTTCCGGCTATTTAATAAGATCGATCGACTGGTAGAAGAACGGCAGTGCCCACACTGTGATAAAGAAGAAGGCAACACCCATGACGGTTCCAGCGCCTAAGCCCACGCCGAAATTCGGAGTTGGTTTGATGTCATCAATCTGTGCCTGTTGGGCGGCATGATCGGCTTCCAACTCTTCAGCCGTTTTCGGAACCATCTTCCAACCGGGCCAGTTATCCATGAACCAGTGTTGAACCAGCATCAGGTTGACCAGCCAGATCATCGGGATCATTGGAAACTGCTGTGGATGCGAGATTCCCTTCTGGGTGCCGAGGAAGAGGTGAGAGGTTTTGTAGTAGACGATGTAGAGTAGAATGCTGGCCACGATGGTGATCAGGGTACGGATTGTTACGTTGACCGGCATACTGAATTTGCGTGGCCAGTTGCCGAAATAGAAGTTCAGGAACAGGGCCGGGACCAGCATGAAAATGGCCATTTCACCAACATGGAGCCAACGCCAGTCAGGCGCAAAACCGCGTCTGGTACCACGGATCGCTTCGCCAAAGGTCAGTTCTTGGGCGAAATAGAAGAAGAAGTGCATCGCCATGGCAATACCGATAATGCCGAAGAAGCAGGCAAAGCGACGGCCCCAGTTGTTTTTGATTAAATTAAAGGGATAGCGTTCCCAGATGGTTTCAACCAGCCAGACAACAACGGTACAGCACATGATCCAGCTGACATGGAAGTTGCCTGAAACGGTATCGGCAAATTGCTCCCAATAGGGTGGTGCGATTGAGGTGAAATACTGCCAGGGGTCATAAAGGATCCCCATGTGCGGGTGCATGGTGACAAAGTACACCAATGTCGACAGGAAGAAGGTGAACATCAGAATGGTGAAGCCCTTGGCCGGCTGCTTGAGTTTTTGCCACGGGGCTTCTTCAAAGGCAACCACCCACGCCGGTGACAGCCAGGAGGCGATGGCGGCAAACATCAGAATGGCCAGAGAAGCATACTCAATGGCAAAAAAGCTGGTGATGCCGGGCAACTTTTCCAGTTGCTCAGGATTGAAATAGGCCAGGCCGAAGTTCCCCAGGAATCCTTCGAAGAAGCCTTTGATCAGCATGATCAGGATACCGACGGAGACCAACGTCAAAACAGCCCTTTATAAAGCGGGTGGGCGTTGTCGAGCCAGCTTCTTTTGAACGGCCAGTAATTGAAGATATAGACCATCCAGATCATCATGATCAGCCACCAACGGCAGTACATGTAACCGACATAGGGCGTGTACATGCGCATGTAACCGCGTGGATCCTGAAAGATCCACCAGGTAGCGTAAAATGCGGCAAAAAGGACAGCGATGCTGATCAGGGCCGGTATCGGTCCTGACCAACGCTTAACCAGTTTGCGTTCCTCGAGAAATCCTGCTCCATAGCGTTCCATGTTTTTCCTCCTTGCAGAATCTGTTTTCCCCTCGCATTTTCAGACAGCCTTGTTGAATATCGTGGCAGATTTCAGTTTGAGCCGCCTGACCTGTCTAATGACATGGAAAGTTGTTTAAGAATCTGTTGTGGTTCGCTGGGATCAAGCCCGAGTCTCTGCGCTTCCTGCTCCAGCATTTCTGGAGTCAGATCCGCAGCAAGCGAGCTGTCTGCCGCTGGAAAAGGCCGGATCTGCTGACCCAGAATCGGAGTCATGAGGTCAATGGAAAGCTGCATTGCGTCGCTGGCCATCCGGCGGAAAAACTGTTTTCGGGTCAGTTTCTCGTGCATAGCGATTGTTCCTCTCCCTGTTCCAGTTGTCCACGGGCCGCTTTAATGGATGCCGGCAGGGGAATGCCTTCCAACTCCGCCAGGGCCTGGCACGTGTTGATTACTTTTTTCATGACACTCAACATCGATTCTTCTTTGTTTCTGCTCTTAAGAGCGTTGAAAATCAGAACGTAATCGCCGAAGAGTTTGTTTTGTTGGTTTTCCTCAAATGAAAAAAAGTCAGGAAACATTAATGATGAACTGGCACAAAAAGCTGAAACCATCTCACTGATGATTGGATTGTTGGTACTGGATGCAATAATTTGAAAGAATATCCTTGCCTGGGTTTTGAATGCGGAAATATTGGCATCAAAAATGGCTCGGCTTAAGGCGATGGTACAGCGTTCAAGCTTGTCCAGCTGGTCGTCGGTAATTTGGTCGACAGCGATGGAAATAACACCGGGAAGAAAAAGGTAGGCCGCTTCGAGCCGAGCCATGATGCGCTCATAAGAATCTTCGTCTGAAGCGTAATGTCCGGGTTGGGGGTGAGTTGCTTCGAGGTAGTAGCCGCTTCCCCGGCGTGAGGAGATGACGCCTTTGACCTCCAGGCGCCTGAGGGCGCTTCTTAACGTGTTGCGGCTGACATTGAAATTAGCCGCCATTTGTCTTTCGGATGGAAGTCTGTCGCCAACCAAAAGGTTGTCAGCGGATATTTTGTTGAGCAGATCATGTTCGAGCAGGGCTTCTTTTGTCATTATGTCATCATCTCTAAATGGTGGCACCAATAACTGTTTTAAGTCTCACTTCAGTAGATATCTAATCAAAAATAAAGACCGATGTCAATTAAAAAAACTATTTTATCGATAATTGGTTGAACCAATTATCGATAACTGGTCTATTTCGAGCTGGATTGTTTTATTTCCTATCAAAAAGGTCGGAAAGGTTGCCAGGCCGGGGGAGATCTTCTGCTGTCTTTCGAGGGGAGCGGGGATGGTTCCTGACTGTCTATTTGATGGAAATACTCATGAGCAAAACATCGTCCTGAAAACCATTTGCCCCAAAACTTTCTGCCTGAGTCAGAATGCTGTTGTTAAGCTGCTGACCATGGAGTTGACAATGATCGGTCAGTGACCTTGTCAGCCCTTCCACACCAAATGCGGATTGGGAGCAGTTTTCCACTTCTATTAACCCGTCTGAATACAGGAGGACACGGTCATTTGAGCGAACATGGATCTGTTTCGTGATACAAGGCAGTGGCATAGGGTCCATCATCCCAAGAAAGGTAACAATTGATGGCCACTCTCGGCACTGCATCCGGGCTTTTTCAAAATGCAGGACCGGGGGTGCGCGGCGCCGGCGAGCGCCATGGTTCTCTTTTTTAAATCGATCAGTATGACGTAAAACGTGGTGTACATGCCGACTCCGGATAAACGTTTACAGAGGTAGGAATTCAGGCCTGAGAGGAGTTGACAGGGCTTGAGATCTGGCTTGGCGTGGGTCAGAACATAAGTATTTACCCTTGCGGCAAAGAGTGCTGCTGGTGTCCCGTGACCAAGAGCATCACACATGCAGACCAGGATATGATCATCGCTTAAGGGGAGGATGCTGCAATAATCGCCACCGATTGGATGGAGTGGGCGCAGGGTCGCCGCAATACAGATCCGCTGGTCTTCATAGTCCTTGGGTAAGAAGCTGTAGTGAACTTTTGCTGCAAGATGGAGTTCGTCCAATGGCTCTCTCCTTTGTCTCAGTTTACCTCAACGTCAATTTTAATGGAAATTGACGTGATTAAAAGCGATTGGACTTAATTGATCATATATTTTGCTCTCTTTTATTAATCTGGGTTTTGTCTTCGACGGGCAGAGTTATCGTAAACGTAGTTCCTTCTCTCGGATGACTGTCAACTTCGATATGGCCGCCGTGGTTTTTGATGATTCCATAAGAAATTGATAGCCCGAGTCCTGTCCCTCGACTGCGTCCTTTGGTCGTAAAAAACGGATCAAATATTTTTTCCTTTATTTCTTGAGGTATGCCGTTCCCTGTATCTTTTATTTCAATCTGGACGCAATTGTTGTCCAGTTTTTTTGTGGTTATCGTCAATGTCCCACCTTCAGGCATCGCCTGGCCTGCGTTGATGATCATGTTCATGCAAACCTGCTCCAACTGTCCACCATCAACCATGATTTCAGGAACGTCCTCAGCATATTTTTTGATGATTTGAATACTTCCAAATCGTTTCTGCGTCGTCGTCACTTTGAGAGTATCATCAATGATCGCATCAAGTGAGCAGCGTGACTTTTCAGGAGTCGTGTGGCGTGAGAAGTCCAGCAGATTCTGAACAATTTTGGCACACCTTTGGGTTTCTGCCAGAATTGTTTCCATATTCGGCTTCAGTGATTCATCGAGTTTGGGATTGTTTGACACCAACGTGGAAAACATCAGAATTCCGGTGAGGGGATTATTGATTTCATGGGCAATTCCGGCCACCAGTTCTCCCAGCGATGCCAGTTTAGCCGATTGTATGAGTTGGGATTGCATCTGTTCGATTTCACGGGTTCGCTCTGCCACTTTTTCTTCGAGGGTGAAGCCCCAGCCTTTTAACTCGTCATGGGCCTGCTGCAGGTTTTCAGTCATGTCGTTAAAGGCGAAAGCCAGCTCGCCCAGTTCATCGTTGCGCACTACGGAGATGCGGCTGTCAAGGTGACCATGCTTGAGTTTTTAGTTTGTTCAAGCAGGTCCGTACCGGCCGGTTAATCAGTTTTGAATGAGCCAGAAAAGGCACAGGGACAGCGTTGTCAGTAATGTCATGGTAAAGAAAATTATGACATTGCGACTTGTTGCAACTCTTTCTTGCATATTGGAAAGAGTGACGTGGACATCAAGAACCCCCAGGAGGCTGGCCTCTTTGGAGTGATAGTGGCACTCGGCCGTATAGCAGCCTTCCTGATTGTTGATCTCCTTGGTGACTCCCAGGATCTCTTCTCCGTCGGCATTGAAAAAATGCGACTGCGAGCAGAACTGGGAGCCTCCATCAGAGGAGTCTTCGCAGTATGACACCCATTGCATCCTTCGACATTGGAATCGACCCGTGTTCCGATTTCGTTTTTTGCCGTAGAAAAATTGATGATCCCGTCCTTATCCAAAAGGCGGATGTTTTCGACACCTTTTTGACCACCGACTTCCTCAATCATCTTGTAAACACGATCCCGGTCGTTCTCCATCATTTGGTAATAGGTTGTCCGGAGGATTGTGTCGCCGAGGTTGTCCGCATCCTTGATCGCTTCCTGCAGATAAATCTCCTTAAGGGAGTTGATATTCAGATAGGCAAACATCGTCATTGTGCTCAACAGTACGATTCCAGCGGTGACCGCAAATTTGGTTGTCAGTTTGTAGCGCAAACCGTTCCTCCCGGATCATTATTGCTGTGCGTTCGGTGGTATTTTTTGTCTTCTTGGTGTCGTAAAGATATTAGCCTGTTTACGGCAGGGGCAGTAGCATAAAAATCAAGCTGATATCTCACAGGAACATTTCTGCTTTCAATTCTGGTGATGACATGAAAAAAAGAGCAGAGGAGCCAAGAATTATGGACAGCAGGATGATGGCAGAGAGTTGGTGCAGAGCGGTACACTGCTCCTTTTGCCACTGTATAAGACAAGTGGGACGAAAGCAGGACTGCTGATGAGAAGAGAATAAAAACAACGTCAAGTTCGATTTTAGCATGAGGTGACAACCGGAAAACATTAAGCGATCGCCGTTGCGGCAGGACGTTATTGACCCGCCCCAACGGCTGGCGCAGGATTTCGAATACAAACAAAAATGCTCTAAGGGCGTGTGAGCGAAACTTTATCCATCTGTCCGAATCATTGTTCATGACAGCGTCTTCTCATCCGTACATAGAGGTGATTTAACGCGTAACGATTTTCCTAAATGTTTCTCTTGTTCTCAGCGATGATGATTTTCATCTCTTCAACCATTTCTCTGCCTTTCATGCCAGAGGTTAGCAGGAGTGATCCCCAGGTGGTTTCACCAGCGGCCACCTGTTGGAGGAGTGATGTTGGTGCTTTGAAAGTTTTCAAGCCGATGAAGGTCGCTAAGATGGTTTCTTCATTCGAGGCCTGTTTGTTTCTGAGGGTTTCCAGCTCTTTGGCCTCAACCCCGGTGATGTCGGTCAGCAGCTGATTGACAATAAACTGAGCGAGAGCCTTTTCTGAGCCGTCTGAATTAAGGATCTCGAGAAATTGTGGCGGAAAGCCGTTTGAGCGATCGGCAACGATTTTGAGGCTGTCTGCCATGAACCGCTGTTTTTTTTAGCTTTTTTATTTGCTTTTGTCTCTTCTCCTGTGTGCATGGCAGCCCAGTTGAGGATCCAGAGCCCTTCCGCTGTTGCCCGCGGTTTCTGCTTGGCAAGGACCACTTTCTTTTTTTCAACGTTAAAGACAATGCTGAAAAATGAATTTTGACCTGTCGCAAGATAATAAGGGTCGGCGGATGCCGGTTCATGAGGATCAAAATCACGTACTGAAAAACAATGGCAGGGCATCGCCTGGACACATGTCGTGACAATTGTCATCAAAAGGAATATGAAGCTGATCGTTTTTATGGCCATGGTTGATCTCCGAACATCGTATCTGTTGGTTTTTTTCTTCTGGGGAGCCTGTCATTAATAATTGCCCGATTTTAATTTCCTTGTGTTTATTCACAAAACTGCAGGATTGGCGTAACAAAACTGCCGCAGTCCTGAAATTTTTATTCTGGGATTTCTTGAGTATTTTTTCTGCCTGCAACATAAGCGAAACTGCTTTTCTACATCATTCTTCAGAGTCATGACGGTTTTTATTCTGTCATTCATTGTTTCACCAGCTCCATACCGCAACTCAGACATCGATCCTGATCTGCGTTTGGCTTTCCATAGTAGATATTTTGACATATGGGACAGATGAGTATTTTGGATAATGGCTTTTCAACTAGCTCAAAGGCCTGGAGCAGCTTGTCGATTCCTTCGGCTAATTCGATGGAGACCAGTCGGGGGGTGTGCAGTTGATTCAGAAGGAGTCCCTTCGCCTGCAAAAGGAGGTTAAGGGCTGCTTCCTGTTGCTGAGATAGAGAAACTTGTTTGATTGCATGGGGTTTTTTCATAAGTCGAGTCTTTCCGACCAGCCGATTCTGAGAATCGCTGGTCTATGTGCCGAATTCAGGCTGTCAGAATCTCCAGGCGAGGGAGAAATCGAAGGCGTCTTCGCTCAAGTTCGACTCGAGTTCCACTGGGGTTGTGCCGTCCGGGAGGGTTCCTTTTGATTTCACGGTTGTTTCGAAGGCATGCATGTAGCCCAGATTCAGACTGAGGCTTGGATTGATATCATAGCCGATTCCGAGTGTGACGTGGTGTTCGACGATGGCCGGAAAGCCGATGATCCTCAGCGTCTCATAACCATAACGGTTGACATCTTTCCCCTGGATTTTGATCGTGTCGGCTCCGTCGAAATTGGCGTGCTCATTGATTTGATTCTTCGCGTAGTTATAGCCGAAACGGACAGTTAAGCTGTTCGTGACTTTTAATTGAGCTCCTAAGGCAAGAACGTACTGGTCTTTCCAGTCGAGAGCATCGTAGCCGTCAGCATCCGACCAATTGAGCCATCTGGTATCGACTTCCAGGAGCAACCGGTCGGAAGGGAAATAGGCGAGGCCCAACCCCAGACTTTGCGGTGCCTCCAGTGTAAATGAATCCATCCGGCCGTTGCCATCCAGATCATATACGTTCTGATGTTCTGCCTTAACCGGGCTTTGATATGTCACACCAAGAGAAATATTTTCATCCAGCTGATAGATGGCACCAATCTGGCCTCCAAAGCCATAGTTCGACGATGTTCCGTTGTCCAGATCGAGGGACGAGTTGACAATATGGGCCGCAAAACCGATCGAAAGTTTGTCGCTCAGCCGATATGCCAGCGTCGGTGCAAATTTAAGGATCATCAACTGAGTTGAATTAACTGCACCCATGTCAGCTATGGCCGTGTCCCGATAGTCAACACCCAGGCCGGTGATTCCATAGGCCGCCAGGCCAATTCTGAGATTACTGCTGACTGGAGTGGTAATACCGAACGCCGGAACCAGATAAACCTTCTGGTCCGATTTGGCACTCAGTTCAGTGGTGTCGGACAAGGTAATCTTGGCATCGACCTTGGGAGCAAACAGGGTTGTTGCAAAGTCAAAGTGCGATTTTGGACAGTACGGACCGACATTCATTGCTGCCGGATTACTGAACGTCGCGCTGATGGCGTCCTGCGGTGCGGCGATTCCCGCTCCCCCATGGCCCGCGAGGCTGGACCGACACCGATAAGATTGTCACCGTTGGTTGCGCTGACATTGAAAGGAAGAAGAGCGACAGCACAAAAAGGATGATTTTCAAGAAACCGTTCATAAGACCTCCCGCCTTCAAAAGGCTCTTCAGAAAATTCTCCCTGACGTATTGGCGGCAGGGAGAATCTATTTAATTCATGGCATCCTTCAGCTCCTGTTTGCTCAGTTCACGTGGTGTTTCCATCAGGAATTGATTTTCCAGTTCAGGGAAGGTCAGATCTTCATCCTGAAGAAAAATGTCGTCGTTGCCGTGACAGTTTTCACACATGACTGTTGCTCCTTCCTTATGAATCGGAGCGAGTTGAAGGAAATGGGTCGGGTAAGGGGCCCAGGTCGGTTTGTCTTGAAGATCATCCTGATTGAGTTCGACACCAAGGTGTTTAAATGCGTCGGCCGAGGTGTTGCCGGTCGTATGGACCATCGGATAAATCTTGCCGTTTACATTCCCCAGTTTAAAGATGTGCTCCATCTCCGGAACCCGGTTATGGCAGGATAGGCAGGACTCGTACTCGGTTCCGTGACAAGCCTGGCAGCTGACGTTCTCAGCGTGAATTTCATGCGCTTCATTTGAACTTGCAGCATCTTGATGGCAGTTGTAGCAATTGGCTTTGATCAGTCCAGGAGTCATCATTCCCTGCGGCTCTTCCGGACCTCCGCGGCCATGGTATTCCTGATCGCTGCTATGACAAGAGTTGCAATCCATTCCGAGAGCCGCATGGAGGTTTTTTTCCTGGGTGAAGAAACCAGCCCCGGCAAGATGGTGGCAGGGAATACAGACCTGCAGATTGTCTGGTTGTCCTTCAAATTTATGGTTGGACTGCAGACCCATATTGGCAATCGGAGCCGTGCCAACATGGCAGGTTCCGCAGGTAGCGTGGCAGGCTAAGCAATCCTGTTCCATGATCTGGCCGAGAGCCACTTCCTTATCATGAGTCTTTCCGAGCCGATCCGACAATTTCATTTTGACGCCGGTCATATTGAAGTGGATCGATGTCTTTGCATTTTTGACAATATCTTTATGGCAAGAGCTGCAGTGCTTTTCACCGCCATCGGCTGTTGGATCTCGGATGATTCCCTTGTGAGCTTTTTCCAGGTCCGACGTGTTCGGATCCCCGGCATGGCAAAATTCACAGGAGGCATTGCCATGGATTCTGTCATTGACATAGTCCGGGCCGACATAGAGTCCTTGAGCGACGGTTTCGGCTGAAACCTCGTGGTCGTACCCGTCCTTGGTCTCTTTGGAGACCGATCGAAGGTAATCGAGTTGCCCGTGGCAGACCAGGCATTGACTGGTGTTCTTTGCGTTCGCATAAGATTTTGGTTGTACGCTTTTGTGGTTATTTTGCGCGTTTGAGCTCGCAATGGCATTGCTGAGTAGGGCGGCGCAGGCGATGAATAAAAAGCTTAGAATCAATAGGCGTATCTTTTTCATGCACTCCTCCAGAATTGTTAATTATTCACGTGGCAGTTGTTACTGTTGGGCGGATCGCATTCTCCTTTCCGGTTATTTGTTTTAGTGGTGGCAGGGGACAGGTTAACGAACTTGGTCGGTTTTGAAATCACAAACCGAACGTTCGTTCTGTCGGATAGTAGGGTTTCTCCTGTCCTGTGTCAAGACCGAATGTTCGTTCTGTCTGGTTGTTGTCGTCTGTGGGGATAATGTCTATAAATGCGTGGGGGCTGATGGGGGTCTATATGGCGGTTTGGGGTTTACTCGGGATGATTGTCTGTTGCGACGCCACGCCAGCCACTTTCCCATATGGTTTGCAGGTGAGTTGGCAAGGGGTCTTTGATGACGCCATCCAGGCGCAGGTTGATCATGCGAAACATTCCTCCGAACAGGCAGGTTGTTGCAAGGGTCACGTCCTGAATTCGGATTTCGTTGGCCTGGATGCCTCGTTGGACAGCTTCACGCATCATCGACAGTGGGCGAGAAGAGCAGATCGGAATTGCTGAAGGCATGAATTCCTGATGCTTTGCATGAAGCATGAACTCCATTTCTTCCGGGTGAGTTTCAGTTTTTTCAAACAGCAGAGCCATGATTGCCTTGCAGCGGTCCTGGGTACTGTCATTTTCATCAATAATAACAGTGATAGTTTCTGTCATTAATTCCAGCAGGTTGGAATAAATTGCCTGAGCAATATCTTCTTTGCTCTTGAAGTGATGATAGACTGCGCCGATACTGATATTGGCCGCACGTCTGATATCGTGAACAGAGGTATTGAAGTATCCTTTGGTTGTGAACAGGTCAAGAGCCGTTGCCAAAATCGATTGGCGCAGATCAGTATTGGGAGGAGTGGTATTGATTTTTTTATTTTTGTCATGGTTGTTTTCCTGTCCCGAATGAACTTTCGTTCTGTGGGCATTATATATAACTAAAAAAGTTCAATTTTGCAATGATCGCATTATCGTGGTTCCGAGGCAGTGAGGCCGCTGTAAGGCTTTGACGGGTTCCTTGACCGCCGGTTTTACCCTATGAGCATGTTATCGCGTCACTGCGAAGGTTTGCGGCTACAAGCTCGACTCATTTCGCGAACCTGTCACCTGAACTGAAAGAAAGGTTCCAGGCAGTGCTCAAGAATCGCATAAGGATACAGATCAGTCTTTTTCCGGGCCGAAGATATTGTATTTTATTTCGTCGATCGATTCCTGCAGGTGGGTAGCCATTTCTTTGGACGCCCGTTTTCCATCTTTGTCCTTGATCGCCTCGTAGACACTTTCCCAATGGTCAAAGAGCTGTTCAAAATTATATTCTTTCCAGAAGGATGTTGTCCAGATACGGGCGCAGTTCAGGCGTAAATTGTAGACGGTGTCACTGAGAATAGGATTTTTCGACAAAGCGCAGAGTAAGCTGTGCAGGGATTCGTCGGCATTACTGCCATGGTCGGCTTTATTGTCGAGCGCCAGCTGTTTGCACTCATCTATGACCACCCTGAACTCATTCAGATCGGGCTCAGTTCTCCTTTTCGCCGCCAAGTCCGCAGCCAGGGCTTCCAGATGGAGTCTGACTTCGTAGGCGTACAGGATTTCATTAATGTCGATTTCACTGACGTAGGTTCCAAAACGCGGAACGACTTTGACCAGCTTCATGGTTTCCAGGCGTTTCAGGGCCTCACGGTAAGGCGTCCGGCTGACTTTGAATTCCTCAGTCAGCTCTTTTCCGAAAGCAGGGTTCCGGGGGATACTCACCCGAAACAATTCTGTCTCGCAGAGCCTGAAACAGGGGGTCTGATCTGTATGCTTTGTTTGAAATACTGTGGAGCAATGTTTATAGCCTTCTGTTGTTATAGAGGTTATTTTACTGTAAATATAAGCGCTAATCATCCATCATTAAGCATGCTAAAGTTGTGTATCGGGTCTGTTCTGCGTGTATCGCGAGTTGATCTCCGCATCCTGTTATTCTGTCAGTGAACAGCGGAGATGTCCATGTTGTTCTGATTTTACCCCGATTATTTTTTTCAGCAACTTTGAGGAGATAGCGTCTGTCCAAACAAGAAATCTGTTTCGTCTGGCCGGTGATTTACGGTCCGGCTAATGCCCCTCTCAGATTTTTTACAAGGTGTTGACAAATCTTATGCAGGGTGATATTTATCTTCCACATGATGAAAATATTATAAAAATTATACAAGTATTTAACTATAAAACAATAGGTTAATAAAATTTCTTGAAGATTGGTCGCCATTCTCTTCGTTTTGAGGGCAGAGAGGAGGAAAAACAACTCCATGTTTAAACTGTTGGGGTGACAAAGAGAGGGTCAGGACTCCTGAGGGGATTTGTCATCGAGCTTATGTCATACTTTATTTCCGATACATGAATAAAAGTAGAATCTCGATCAGATTCAGGTTGCTGAGAGCACAGAGTCAGTGGCCGGGTTAATAACTTATCAGCGAGGAAATCTTATGGAGCGAATAGGTCGACTGGTTTCACTGCTAATCTTACCTCTCATTGCTATTATCGTTTACAGTGCATTGAAGTCGTATTTTTTTAAATCCCCCCCTAGCTGGACATTCGAGATATCCATCTTTATCTTCGGTTCATTTTTTATGCTTGGTGCAGGCTACTGTCACAGAAACAGAGGGCATGTCGCCGTTGATATCATCAATCACTACCTCCCGCCCAAGTGGCGTAAAGTTCAAGGGGTGTTTTCAGAGAGCGTTATCATGTTTGTCGCTCTGGTGCTGATTTACATCAGCGTACCCAATGCTTACCGATCAACATTGATGGGGGAACGCTCGATTCTCCAGACTCCATTTAACCCCTATGTCTGGTGGTTCCGCTGGATTATACCCCTTTCCGGTGTCTTCATCGTCTGGCAGAACATTGTCAACATCATCGCTCACATCAGAAGCAAGCCGGAAGATTATCAGGCTTAAACCACAGACTGGAGATTAACAATGGATGGTGAACTGTCCCCCCTTTTCATGTTTCTGGCTCTTTTCCCGCTGCTGATTGCCGGTGTCCCCATCGCTTTTTCCCTGGCGGCGGTTGCAATTGTTTTTTCCTATTCCCTCTGGGGAATGGGGGCGTTGAATGTGCTGGTGTCCACGACCTGGGGCACAATGAACAATTTCGTCATTATTGCAGTGCCTCTGTTCATTTTTATGGCCTATATCCTTCAGAAAACCGATGTCGTCAGCGATCTGTATGATGCCTTCTTCAAATGGTCGGGGCCCTTGCGCGGCGGATTAGCCATCGCGACAATTCTGGTCGGAGCGATTCTTGGTGCCGTTTCCGGGGTCGTTGCCGCCGGTGTCATCGGCCTGGGTCTGATCGGTCTACCGCAGATGCTCAGGCATGGTTATAACCGCAGGATGGCTTTAGGATCGGTATTAGGTGGCGGAACCCTGGGACAACTGATTCCGCCCAGTACCAATATGATCCTTTACGGCGCTGTCACTGGTGTTTCCATCGGTGGACTGTTTGCCGGTGGAATTTCTGCCGGGGTTCTGCTTGCGACAATTTACATTCTTTACGTGGTCGTCCGCGGCTTGATCGATCCCAACTTCGCTCCGGCTCTGCCACTGGAGGAGCGGGTTTCGTGGAAAGAGAAGCTGGTCGCCATGCGTAGTATCTTCTTCCCGGGCATGCTTATCGTTCTGGTGCTGGGAACCATTCTGCTCGGTATCGCCAGTCCGACCGAGGCGGCGGCTTTTGGTGCCGCTGGTGCTCTGATCATCGGTCTGGTAAATCGCCGTCTGACTTGGGAAATGGTCTACTCCTCCTGCTACGAAACGGTCAGCGTCACCGCTATGGTCGGTTTCATGATGATTGGCGCCGGTGCGTTCGGCTCGGTCTTCTCCGGACTGGGGGCAACGCAATTGTCGCCGAGTTTGCCATGAATATGCCGGGCGGCCCTAATATGGTGTTTGTTGTCGCTGCCCTCTTCGTTTTTATCCTGGGAATGTTTCTTGAGCCCGGCGCTGTTATTTTTCTCGCCGTACCGATCATTGCCCCCATCCTGTCGCGGATGGGTTTCGAGCCGCTCTGGGTTGGTCTGGCGATCAACGTTATTCTGCAGAGTGCTTATATTTCACCACCTTTCGGTTTCAGCCTCTTTTATCTTAAGGGATGTACACCGCCGGATATCGATATTATCGAGATCTACAAGGCCAGTGTGCCGCTGCTGATTCTGCAGGCGGTTTGTCTGGTGATTATCTTTGTCTTTCCGCAGATTATTTTATGGTTACCCAAGTATCTGCTCGGGTTTTAAAGTACGCAAATTGTTGCTGTCTTTCGATCTTTACGGAGGAAGGGAGGATGCCTATCGCATAGTCGAGTTGAAGTGAGAAGGTTGGATTTATCCGCAATCAGATGAGCACAAACATTATTTTCAACAAAAGGGGTAGGTAAGCTATGAAGAAAAAAATTGCGATTCTTCTGTCGGTACTTTTTCTTGCAATAGGCGTACAGAGCGCTTTTGCTAAAGTAAAATGGCGTCTGGTCACCCATGCCATGCCTGGGACAGAGCAGCAGCGGATTGTTGAGGAATTCTGCGATACCGTTAAGACTCTTTCTGAGGGGGAGTTTATTATCAAGCCGTATCCAGCCGGTGTTCTGTTTCCTGTGTTTGAGACATTTGACAATCTGGCCAACGGCATGGTGAATGCTGCCATGGTGTACAGCGCTTACTGGCCAGGTAAGGATCCGTTGTTCAACTTTACCACTCAGCCCGGTTCTCCTCTGAGTACTTACGCTGAAGGGGCCTATTTCGTTGAGAAGCTCGAGCCCTGGTTCAAGAAGCTCTATGCCAAGCATCGGATCACCTACCTCGGCCACGCCATGGTCAGCCCGCTCTACGAGCAGTTGATGGCTGTTGCCCCGATCGATTCGGTTGACAAGATCAAAGGTCTTCGCATCCGTTCTTCCGGTATCGGCGGCAAGTATTACACTGCTCTTGGTGCAACACCGTCTCTCTGTCGGCTCCCGATATCTACACCGCGCTTCAGACTCGCAGTATCGAAGCCGCTGAGTGGACTTTCTGGGATGAGAATATGCGCATGGGGTTCCATGAAGTCGCCAAATATGTTCTCGATCCAGCCTTCAGAACGGGACCTGCGAGTACTTTCCGCTGGTTGTTAACCCGGCTAACTGGGATTCTCTGCCCCAGCACCTGAAAGATATCGTTCTGGTTGCCCGCGACCGCCTGCGTTACAAGTCGGCCATGGTTTACAATCGCGAAGTCATCGCCCGTGAAAAGTGGAAGAATTTGGGTAATATCGAAGTTGTTGAGTGGAGCGACGAAGACAAGGCAAAAGCTCGCGCAACCGGTCACAAGGTTATCATGGATGAAGCGATGAAGAGTGCCGAAGGAAAAGAATTCCTGGACATCTATCGCTCGACCCTCTGGGAACTTGGCTACAAAGAAGACGCCAAGGTTCTCGGTTACACCGAGTAAGAGTAAATATAATTATCACAGTTGCTAAACAGAAGGGCCGTCCGTTTGGGCGGCCTTTTTGTTTGAGATGTTTTTATCGTCGTTTATTTTGAGAGCACACTGACTTGAATTTAGTAAGAAAATTATTGAGTTGGTCCGTGTAGCTTTGCTGGAAAACTTCTTTGGATATATTGTTTCCTATGTACTCAAAAACGGTCATGGCTACAATATCTCCATTAGAAATATATCTCATTGACTCACCGCGAAGAAAAGAATTTTGATTATTGTTAAATAAGCTGACAGAGCAATATCCATACTGATCTTTAGATAGATAGAGCGGATCCTTAAGACGGGAGCTATCCGATTGGGTATAGTATGCATGTGTTTCCAGTATTGACTGTTTTTGAATGATGGCCGTAGTTTTATTATTATCTGATTTCAGGGTATAGAGCAGAATGCGTGATCCGTCTGAGTAATCGACCTTCTTGTCAACCATCTTCAAATCAAAAGGAAACGTCACCATAACGCTGGGGATATTGTTATCTATAAAAGTATTATTTTCCATTACGGCTGGTTGTTCCTTCAATCCGGAACAGGATGAAAGCAGTATTGTCGCAATAAATATCAAGGTTAATCGTACCATCATTGTGTGCTCCTTTTGTGATTTTGGTAGGTTTGGGGCACTGGGCAGATTCAAAAAAAAGCCGCAGAACCTGTTAGGGTCCTGCGGCTTGATATTCAGCTTTTTCAACTAAAAACGGCCGTTTGGGTCCCCTCAACCCAACAGTTAAGATTGTCTCTTTTCTTATGAGGGTAAATTACACCACATTTTCAGTTCAGACAAGTAACTACCAAACTGATGAGCACTTTTAGACTCGAGGCAATC
>LQAH01000039.1_pt1 | contig 73814 bp, 93 predicted proteins | sample 1535791 | NCBI WGS metagenome assembly LQAH01 (sample SAMN04331585, study PRJNA305678) | bioreactor metagenome | isolation source: bioreactor_4 inoculated with Wadden Sea sediment 2nd replicate of a... | place: Germany:Bremen
TTCAATTGCCACTTCTTTCTTAAAAGCTTCGGTGAAAGTTTTTCTGTTTCTACCCATCTGTTTGCTCCTTTGTAAAGAATAGCAAACATTCTTTATTTTTTTTAAGTCACTGTCCAACTTTCGGTCTTAGTATAGATCGTATCTTTTTACTTTTTTGTTGAGAACTCAGCCATGGTACACTCCAAATACATGAGAGAAGATAACATACAAATAAGAAAATATTGTAACATAAAAGAAAAGAAGGAACATAGAAAATATGAATATTAACATCGATAAGATTAATGAAAAATTGGCATCCTTTGTAAAAGAGAGAGAATGGTCGCATTATCATACTCCAAAAATCTTGCTATTGCATTGAGCATTGAAGCAAGTGAACTTCTAGAACGTTTTCAGTGGAGAGAGAATGAAACAAGCCAAGTGGTTAAAGAGAATGAAACACTCATGCAAGGGATCGAAGAAGAAATTGCAGATGTTCTTATTTACCTAGCACGATTAGCTTCTGTATTACAGATTGATTTAACTAAAGCTGTAGATAAAAAATTCACTCTCAATGAAATCAAATATCCGGTGGTTGAGAGTAAAGGAGAATTCGTGAAATATAGCCAAAGGGAAAAGAACTAATGTAGGTGAAATTCCGCTGTGCATGAAAATAGAAATCTGACGCGATAAATTGTAAGATGTTAATACTCATTCAAATAAAACACACCTTTTCATGTAAGAAGCTCACATTATTTGGTCTATCTAGCACACATGTCAAAGGCATTATTATGTCAGATGTATTTCTTACATATTTGTATTATATGATTAATATATTGCCTTGGTAATCATTCCAGTATTTCCATCAATCTCTCATTATACCTATAAAAACGATATAAAAATTACATATATACTAATAAGATCACTCTTCCTAGTTTGTTCAACATATACCATATAAAAAAAACCGAAACATGAGATACAGAAACATTTGACAGATATTTTTGCCTCATTATGAGTATTTTTTTAACATATAAGAGTATTTTTTATACTTGTGCTAATTTACACCACATGGCCATAGTCAATCTATATTTTTGTATTATGTACAAATTTTTAACCATTATATTATTTAAAATCACACTAGTATAACAATAGGATTTCTGTACATTTCTTTTCACACACTTATAGTAAATTCCCAGATTGCTATTGTGAACAAGAATCTACTCTCCATAAATATTGCATACTCTAGTCTAAACCTTTTATGTAAAAACTAATTAAGTTCTACCATAATTCAACATAAAAATGTTGCATGTAATGGTAGAAGTTGCTTAAGTTGCTCATTCTCTGTACACATGTCAGCACAATAGCTATGTCAGAATAGTAGTTAGTAACGAGAGCATAATACTTGACATAACTACAAGAGATATCTTTTATTGTACTATATGCAAATCAGATACCTACTAAGCATGTTTACTCATATGTGATTTACATTCCTATACTCAAAACTCACATCATCTGACACGAATATAAGTCTAAAGAGACTATCATATTTTTCCTTATACAATAGTGATGACAGATTATAAAATATAGTATTTAGTAATTATTTTGCATATAAGGGTAATTTTTTGAACATATGCTTTTTACTATACATTTTGCTCTTCAATTACTTGAAATACTAGAAAATGGAGCATAACTTTTTCTTAAATATTTGACATACATAAAAACTGACGAGATATTGTAGGCGCTTTAACAAAAAAGATGGGATCTTGAGTTCTTACTGAATAGAAATCTAGCTCGTTCTTGATCGCTCTCAAGTGAATGCTTATTAGATTAAGATGATATCTTTTACTATCCCAAATAATTTTCCTCTAATCTGTAACACTTTTCAATTATTGCTGAATTTTCTTGAATTGTGATAAAACTGAACAAAATAATAGCTACCTTCTATTAACTAAGATATACTCAACGACATGATTAAAAAATTGAAACGCTATAAACTGGCAATCTTACTCATGTTAGTACTCGTTCCTTCATTCGTAGCAGTCAGTTTTCTTAATTATGTCGTTCAAAAAGATTCAATCCGTGAAGAGTTAATTACAACCTCTTTACCGTTAGTTCGAGATCTCATAGATTGGGAAATCAGTAGTAGGTTACAAGACCCGATTCTTACTTCCTCTCTCATGGCTAGAGATACTTTCTTAATCGACTGGATCCAAAATGGAGAAACTGATACAAAAAAAATACAAAGATTTCTCGATTCTATTCGTCTTGAACATGGGTTTGCTACTGCGTTCTTTGTTTCAACTAAGACTTTACGTTATTATAGCTATCAGGGTATTCACAAAGTGGTTAATACTGCAAATGCACATGATATTTGGTTTTATGATTTCATCGAATCTGGTGAACGTCTTGAGCTTGATGTAGATACAGATGAGGTCAGCGCTGGAAAGCTTACTATATTTGTTAATCATCGTGTTGAAAATACCACAGGAGAACTACTTGGAGTCATTGGAGTTGGGGTAGATATGTCAAACATTTCTGCTCTCTTACAGAAAACCCAGAACACATATGGTCGTGTTGTCTATATGGTTGATGAATCGGGCTTGGTACAAGCTCATTCAGATATGAATGTCATCGAGAAACGAAACATTAATACGTCCTATGGGATTGAAAAAATTGCACACACAATCTTGTCCTCAAAAGGAAAAACCTTAGATACTCATTACGAAGGAAAAAATGGAAATATTCTCTTGACCTCTAGATATATTCCTAACATAAAATGGTACATTATAGTAGAGCAAGAGGAACGAATTTCTCTCCAGATTGTGAGAAGGATGTTTGTTAGGACAATATTGATAGGGCTCTTTGCTTCAGTCTTAGCGCTAATAATCAGTATTAGGGTTGTTAATAAGTATAATCTAAAACTTAAGGACTCTTCTCGGCTCGACCATCTTACACAAATTAGCAATCGCATGGAACTTGATCAAAGGCTCTTCAAAGAATTTGATTTCTGCCAACGAAATGGAGGGACATTTTCAGTATTAATGATTGACCTAGATAATTTCAAGAAGATAAACGATACCTTTGGACATATAACCGGCGATGAGACCTTAATTGAATTCACTAAACTAGTAAGCTCTTCTATTCGGGAAACTGATAGTTTTGGCAGGTGGGGAGGAGATGAATTCCTACTAGTTCTTCCAAAGACTAATGGAGTTGAAGGAGTCTTAATCGCAAATAATCTCCGTTCTAGAGTCGCTGAAAGTGAAGCATTTTCAAATCTTCTAATGACTATTAGTATAGGTGTTACAGAGCTTAAAGAGACTGATACGATAGAAAGTCTCATTTCACGAACTGATAAGGCTCTCTATAAGGCAAAAGATGCGGGGAAAGACCAAGCTTTTTTTGAAAAATAATCTAATCAAATAACCTTCGTTTAATAATTCCTATGATAAATTGATCATGAATAGTGAGTAAATCATTATATCTATACGACTTTTCCCTATGTATAAATGGGAACACATTACATCTCTATCTTACCTAAAATTAATAAAAGGTATTACCATAATTTTACTATACGCATATCATCATCACAAAAATTTCTTCTCAATATCTCTATAATTCTATTGAACTATGTTGTAGTTGGTTCTGGAATAATCGGTACTAACTACATGTATGATAGGCATCCATGTATTCATCTAAGTTTTTCGAGAAATTTCTTATACATGCTTGAGATAAGAACAACCGAAAGAAAACGAACCCAAAAAATAAAGTCCACCATGTGCCACTCTTAACATAGCTTGCTATCCAAAACGAAGGAAATAGGGAAAACACATATTGTAGATTGGTATGTATCAAAAACGGGACTGGAAGTCCTAGCATGATTATTCCTGACAGTTTTGCAATTGCCATTCCTTCAACCTTGTTCCTAGAATAAGAGAAGACTAGCATTGTGACAATTATCGCAGAGAGACCAGAAAGCAAGGTCACCCAGATAAGGGGTAACAATCTCCAATGTGTTAATGAAAAGAACTGTAGTAAGACAAGAGAGACAATGCAAGCTATAAGTGACGGTAAGACAATGCGTGAAAAAAGGTACCCATTTTTCCAACAGGAGTGACGGAAAGGTAACTTGATAATTTCACATCATATTCCTCTAACATCAACATTCCCGAAGCAAAACAGAACATGAAAGGAGTTAACATAATAAGTAACAAGTCAAAGTAAAGATAATAGGGTAAAAGGATTGTTGTAGAGTCAAAACTTTACACAAAAGAATTTCTATCTGAGGTATGGCAAAACGAAAGAAGATTGCATAAAGAATAGAGGCAAAACAGACTATCACCAACATGCTATCATTGAGTATCTGACGTATGAACATGGCAAAAGAGTTGAGGATTGGTCTCATAATTTTGCCCCTCCAAGAGAATGAAAAAATGTTCTCATCTGATTTGCAGCAAGTATTGTAATCCCAATAGTCCATGCAAGTAATATGATAATGGCTAAGAACCATCTTTCTCCATTGCCACATAATTCGATGACACAGACCCCTGGATGTAACAACATGAAAAAAGATCTCCAACCAAAAAGGTACATAAAAGTAGGTAGGTTGATAACAATCTCAATAGGAATCGTGAATATTATGAATTGATTTAGTGTCTTAGATCTTGTTGCAACCATAAGCCCTATTGCAGAAAAAAGAGAGGAACCTAAGAATATTCCTAGGAAAAAGAGAATAGAATTATCGATACTCATTGCAGAAAGTCTTATACTAAATCCAACTAGAGTACTTAAAAAGGCTATCGCTCCTGTCTTGGCCAGGACGTATTCATATGGCTTTACTGGGGAAATGGCAATACTTTGTAAAGTTTGTTCACTTTTCTCTAGAAGTATGATTGCTCCCATGAAAAATAGTCCAATTGCCGCTGGATCTGAAAACACCAAAACCATGGAAGCCTTATCCTTCCAAGCATATGGCATTAGCTGCAAAATGATCATATATAACATGGTAAATATGAAATATAGGAAGTAAAAACCATATTTCCATTGAAAACGGATATCACCTACAAGAAGAGCTTGTATCCTCATTGCAGTTTCCTCCCTGTTAATTCAGTAAAAATCTCATTTAGAGTTGGTTCAGAGCTGTGAATTGAAACAATCTTGTTTTCATGGAGCAGTTTTCTTAACGTATCATCTTCTCTAGTAGCCTCTAGGGGAATTTCTCTATGCATTTCTTTATCACCCTCAATAAAAGAGTACGATATCTTTGATGCTCCTCGTTGCATGATGAGATTTCTTGGGGAGTCCAATGCACATATTTGACCATCAACAATGAAAGCTACATTGTCACAAAGTTCAGTGGCATCGTACATGTTATGGGTAGTAAGGAGTATAGTCTTTCCTTGTCTCTTTTGGTCTAGAATCAGATCCTTCATCAATCTAGCATTAGAGGGGTCGAGCCCCGAGGTCGGTTCATCAAGAAAAAGTAATACAGGATTATGAACAAGGGCTTTGATGAAATTCAATCGAGACTTCATACCTTTGGAATAGTTAGAAACTTTTTTATCAGCTTCTGTGAGTAATCCTACACTTTCTAACAAAGGATCTATTGGTAACGTATTCTTATATAGCGAAGCAAAGAACTTGAGATTTTCTCGCGCTGTTAATTTTTCATAGAGACTGGGGAATTCAAAATCAACTCCAATCGACTCATAGAATTGGTTATCGTGGTGTTTGACTTCAATATCATTAATCATAACTGAACCGTTGTACCGGGGTAACAAACCTGTCAATATCTTCTGAACAGTACTTTTGCCTGCTCCAGAAGGACCAAGAAATCCAAAAATTTCTCCTTTTTTGACAGAAAAATTCAACTGTTCAATGAACGGCTTGCGTGTATAGCTGAATTGAAGATTTCTCACACTAATCATAGAGGCCTCCTAAAAAGTTGAAGCACAAGACCTCTTATCATTTGGTACAAGGCTTTAGGGAATAGATGTTCTCCAATTTCCTGTTTATGAAGCAATAAGAAAAAGATGCCTCTAAGGGATGCGCTGAAGATTTCAATCGACTCGTGTGGAATATCAAGGGAAAGGAGAGAAAAAAGTTGCTCAACACTAACATCATCTTTTTTTGCGTGTTCAGAAATAACCTCAGGAGGTAATTTTCGCATAAGAAGTTCCAACTCACCACTTGCAATAAAAGAGGGGAGAAAAGATGCATCAATGGCTTTAAAAAGGTTGAAAATAAGTTCAGTAACTTCGTCTTCCTCTATGAGTTCTTGGTATTGTTGAACCTGGGTAAGAAGTGTTTGTTGTAGTAAATCATGAAGATCCATGAGGATATCATAAAAAAGAAGTTCTTTTGAACTATAAAAGAGATAGAAAGTTCCTTTAGGAATATGTACTCGTTTTACGAGTTCTTCAACAGTAGTCTTTTTCATCCCATAGCGTTCTAAGCAAATTCTGCCTTCTTCTTTAAGATGCGTTTTTATGAGAGATCGCTCGTTTTTTGAAAATTGTTTTGGCAAAGATTATACTCCTTACATTCTATTTGACTATTCTTACTTTATTAGTCAAATAGAATACTAAAGAGAAAGATGTGTCAAGTATGTAGAAACTAGTATCAGCGGAGGTTCCCCTCCGCTGATAATGTGTTGTTAGGATTTTGTAACCGGAATCTGAATCTCTGTGAGCCATTGTGTCTCATCTGAGGTGTTCCAAATACCATCAATATAGGATTCTCTTGATAACCCGGTCACCTTGTAACCGGCATGTTCGATCCATGCAAATAGTATTTGGTAAGATTCGCGAAGAGTATTATATGAACCTCGATGATAGATGCATGCTGCCTCCTTTACCTCTTCGATGGTTTTATATCTGACAAGATCGGAATCCTTCCTTGCCATGACGACTGCTTCGCAACTCTCTATATCTATGTCTTTTTCTCTATACTCTGCATCATGATATATATTGAAACAGTACGCTGGTTCAGCACAAACGGCTTCCTGCCTTGCCATTTCTTTGCCCATTTCTGGCATGATAGTGAATAATGTGTCGTAACTTGGGATAGTCTTTCGCATAGATGCGACTACTACTTCGGGGAGTGTTTTAATTCGTACAATTTCGTTCATTGGGTTGCCTCTGGATTGTTGTGACAGATAGGTCTCGATGAGGCCCTTCTGCGTTCTGATTTTTGACTCCTGAATTTTCAAGTTCACTCTGTTTTTTTCTCATAAGCTGTTCAATACGTTCAGGATGATTAATGATTCGTTTAATCTCTGGCAGACTCAAACCCATATCTTTTAGGGCAAGAATAGTGTTGAGTTGGGAAAATTGTTCACTACTGTAGTAACGATATCCTGTAAAGGAGTCATTTCTTGCAGGTTTAAACAATCCTATCTCATCATAATGGCGCAGTGTTTTTGGTGTTATTCTGAATATTTTAGAAAATTGTCCTATCTGGTACATAAATTCTTGCGCCTCCTTCTTCTCTACGATATTGGTGTGTGTCTATCATACGTTGCTGTGTTCTCTCTATCAAGGTGGATGCATGTGTTACCTCCTTGATAAGAACTCTAGACTTTGCCGTAAGGGCAAGGTCAAGACGAATAATTATTTTTTTGCAACTAAAAAAAATTCTATGTATGAAACAAGCACTTGCATCCAACATGAAACAATTCACATAATTATGTATAGTATTCATCAAATTACACATATCATCTTATGAAGTTCTACCAATTATATAACAATATTTGTAACATGTAGTGGTAGAAGTTTGTAATATTGTCACAGCTATGCACACATGTCAGCTCAATGGATGTGTCAGAGTGCTATTTTGTGTTAATCGTCTTATGTTTGACACAACTATAAACGAAACACAATTTGCAACATGTTACTTATACCCAATAATTTGGTGATTATGAAATTTTCTCTTACATACCTTTATATTATACTCAGAGCATCTGACATGAATATTGCTGAAATTGAAGAATCTTTTATCCCTAGAAAAAAAGACATGACAGAATATTATCTAGTGAATAGAGTAATTTTATTGCATATAAGGGTAATTTTCTAAACATGTGCTTTTTAACATGTTTTTCCTGGTGTTCCTTGATCAATATGATATGCTGCTTTATAGGTAAGGAGCTCATGGTTATGATTCTTGAAGATGGAATTTATGAACGAATAATAGATAGCACAATTATGGATGATATCGAACTCATTAAAGAAAGAGTTGGTCAAAGCCAGGTGACTCCATTGGAAGCAGAGAAATTACTTCCTCTTTACCTCTATAAATATGTGGCTAAAGTGATACGAAGCCAGAGAAATTCTCACAATAAACAGGCTAATAGAGATCTTTCAAACAAAATCCTTGCCCTACTTCATGAATATGGAGCAAAGGATGCATCATTAAGTGATCCACTGAGAAAACTAAACTATATACTCTCTCATTCAATCAATAAGACAAAAGATGGACCATTACTTCCAAAAACAGGAATTTCTCAGTCTGCCCTATTTACAGGTGACAAGGATGAACCCTCTTTGGACCAAGAATTCTGCCGTGAAATAGCAACCTCAGACTCGATAGATTTTCTCGTTTCATTTGTCAGATTTAGTGGACTTAGAAAAATCCTTCCAGCATTAAAAGAAGCCGCTTCACAAGGAGTCGTAGTTCGACTTATTACAACAACGTACATTGGTGCAACTGAAATTAAAGCTATAGAAGAATTTAACGACCTTTATAACAGTGAAATATATATCACTTACGACACGACACAAAAAAGACTGCATGCAAAAACATATATATTTCATCGTAAAAGTGGCTTTTCAACTGCGTATATAGGATCCTCAAATTTATCAGGAAGTGCCATTACATCAGGTGTTGAATGGAATATAAAGATTGCCAAACAAGAATTACCAGACACATTCAATAAAATAAAAACAACATTTGAATCATATCTGCATGACAAAAGATTTTGTGAGATATAAAAAGGAGGATTATACATTCCTGTTAGATGCAATCAACAGAGAAAGAAATAAAAAGAATTCTTCTTCTCCCAACTACTATATTGGAATGACTCCACACCTCTACCAAAAAGAGATATTAGAACAATTGACAATTGAGAGGGAAGAACACCAAAATTTCAGAAATCTGGTAGTAGCAGCTACTGGGACAGGGAAAACTGTAATTGCGGCTTTTGATTATAATCGATTAAGACGACATCATGCTATAGACAAACCATTTCGACTATTATTCATTGCTCATCGAGAAGAAATATTACAACAGAGTCTTTTTACTTTTAGACAGGTAATCAAAGATGGAAACTTTGGTCAAATTCTTAATGCAAAACACAAACCAGATAACTTTGATTATCTATTTGCCTCTGTACTATCTGTAGATAAGCATCTCATAGCAGCACAGGTAGAAAAAGACTTTTATGATATGATTATAATCGACGAATTCCATCATAGCGCAGCTCCTAGTTATAAGAAAATTCTATCCTATTTTTCCCCAAAATATTTCCTTGGGCTTACGGCAACACCTGAAAGACATGACGAACAAGATATTCTTGGATTTTTTAACAATCGTATTGCAGCAGAAATTCGCCTTGCCCAAGCAATAGAACGTGATATGTTATCGAACTTTCATTATTTTGGTATCGCTGATACACACATTAATTATCAGAATATACGATGGACAAATGGAGGGTATGATGAGAAACAGCTTACTTTTTTATATACCCAAGACAAAGTTGTTGCTGAGGCAAGAGCTCAATTAGTCTACTCATCACTAATGACCTATTCGAGTGATATAGATAAAGTGAAAGCCCTAGCTTTTTGTGTAACTGTGGCTCATGCAACATACATGGCTTCATTTTTAAGTGAAAAAGGTATTGAATCGAAAGTCATCAGTGGATATACCGAAGAAAGAGAGAGACAAGAAGCTCGAAGTTGGCTTGTTAACGGGAAAGTAGGAAGATGCATTTGTACAGTAGATGTTTTTAATGAAGGGATAGATATTCCTCTAGACAATATGAAGTGACCTCCCAGTTTGCAAATCGCGGATTCACCGTGCATACTGGGATAAACAAATAAACCGTATGCGGCTACCGCATACAAATGGAGGCCACTTCAATGAATAATGTAATACACATTGGTATAGATGTCCATAAAGACTCGTTTTCAATCTGCTCTTTCAGTTTTTCAAACAAGAGAGCATTTTGGTCAAACTAAAATTGCCAGTAAAGCTAGTTTAGTAATCAAATATGTACAACGGCTTCAAAAAGAACAACCAGAGAGTGAAGTTCTTTGTGGATATGAGGCAGGTCCTACTGGGTTTGGTTTGTATCGAGAACTTGAGAAAACAGGTATACCCTGTGTACTTATGGCTCCAACATCCTTACCAAAAGCACCTGGAAACAGGGTAAAGACCGATCGATTAGATGCTCAGGAGCTGGCACAGCACCTTGCGTGGGGAACCTATAGTGCAGTTCATATACCTACTTCAGAGAACGAGGCTGTTAAAGATTACACCAGAATGAGGAATGCACGGGTTTTGGCTCTAAAAAAAGCAAAGCAGAATCTACTCTCTTTTCTTCTTCGAATAGGAAGAACATTCACAGAGGGAAAGAGTTATTGGACACAAATTCACTTCAATTGGCTCCGAAAACAGGAATTCATAGACTCACTTACCCAAGAAACTCATTTAGAGTACTTACAGGAAGTTTTTGATCAACAAGAAAAGGTTGACAGGTACAATAGCCAGATTGAAGAAATTGCTAACCAAGATGAATATCGAGAAAGAGTCTCCAGATTACGTTGTTTTCGAGGTATTGAAACTCATACTGCTCTCTCATTAGTAGCTGAGATTGGTGATTTTTCACGATTTATCTCTCCTTCACAGTTTTCTTCATTCCTTGGACTAGTACCTAGTGAAGAATCAAGTGGACAGCGAGAAAGAAGAGGGGGTATTACCAAGGCGGGAAACACTCGATTGAGGTTATTACTAATTGAAGGAGCAAAGGCCTCGCTGCGAAGCGGTGTATATGTAAAAAAATCAAAAAGGCTTCAAGTACGGCAAAGAGGAAATGATGCACAAGTCATAGCATATGCTGATAGAGCAAATCGAAGATTGCATCGGGTATATAGCAACCTCACTTCTCGAGGAGTGCATAACAATAAGGCTACAGTTGCTGTATCAAGAGAATTGAGCTGTTTTATTTGGGGTATGATGAACAACAAAATCGAGTAGGGAAAAAGTATTTAAGAATTATCAGGTGAGAGGGGTTGGTAGACAGGAGAATCGGGCAACGATCCAGCTATCTTCGAGTTAACTATGTTGACACCTTAATGGTGATTCACGATTCTAGACAGAAAGAGCTTTAGGCGGACCATTGGCCTGCATTAACCAATATGCGAATATCAGAATGGTCAAGAGCCGAATACTGATTTCCTGTCTATCAATCCTTTTCAATTATTTAATAAACTTAGGAGAAATATGGGAAAAGACAAATAATCTACTTGACAAGAGGTCACATCATATCAGTTAATACCCTTCTATTTTTACGACCAACACAATCTTTGACAATTTTCATTCAACAACTGGGAAGAGGATTGAGGAAAATAGCTGGTGAGAAAGATTGTGCTACTGTTCTAGATTTTATTGGTAATGCTCATAAGAACTTTCGCTATGATAATAAATTCTCGGCTCTCATCAATACATCAAAAGAGAGTGTAGCTTCTCAAAATTCAAAGCGGATTCTCTTACGTACCTAGAGGGTGTTACATACACCTTGACCCTATTGCGAGGAAATATGTTCTTGATAACATCGAAAAGGGATATAGTTCAAATGCTTCTATAACATTAGCTATAAGAGGATGGGCATATCAAAGAGAAGAAAAATATGATATCGGAGCATTCTTAGAATATGCTGATCTCACTCCTTTTCAAGTGTATAAAACACATAAAGCATGTTATCAGATAGTGGATGAACAAACTGACAAAGATAAAGGGTTATTCTTCTATCGTCTTTCTTTTATTAACAGCAAACTACTTCTAAATTACCTTATTACATATCTTGAAAACATTCACACTATTGATATTTTCACTATCATTGAATTAGAGAAAAAGTATCTGATGATGCTTTCGTTTACTTACTCACCACGAGCAACAGAAGATATAAGTATTATTCATAATGAATTAAGAGATAAACCTAAGGTTGTCACTGAAATGAAATATCTTTTAAGATATCTTTTACAACATCTAAAGCAGTTCACCTATCCCTATCACGTTGATGTTCCTTTAGAAATACATGGTCTTTATTCCAGGGATCAAATCATGATAGCTGTTGGTAATTACAAACCGTCAACAATGCGACAAGGTGTATACTATGCAAAAGCATTACGAAAAGATGTATTTCTATGTACCACCGATAAAGATCCCTCTCATTACAGTGAAACAACAAACTATGAAGATTTTGCTATCAGTGAGACATTATTTCACTGGCAGAGTCAGAGTACCACGAGTGCAGGTAGCAACACCGGCAGGCGCTATATTACCCATGAAATGGAAGGAAGTGAGATATTATTGTTTGCTAGAAAAGAAAAATATGATGAGAATAACATGACAGCTCCTTATTACTTTTTAGGGAGTGCATCGTATGTTTCACATGAAGGAGAGAAGCCAATGAGCATCATCTGGCGCTTGCATAAACCTCTTTCCCCCTATCTATTATCAATTTTTCTCACTAGGAATTACATATGAGCAATGATAGCATCCCCAAAAGCACTCGTTGAGACTTCCCTAGAGCCATCCATAAGACGGGCAAAGTCGTAAGTGACTTGTTTGTCTTGAATCGCTCCGGTAACCCCTTTATCAATGAGTTTTGCTGCTTCATCCCATCCCATGTACTCAAGCATCATCACCCCTGAGAGTATGACTGAACTTGGGTTGACTTTATCGAGATTTGCATATTTTGGGGCAGTTCCATGTGTAGCTTCAAACACGGCATTACCTGTTATATAGTTGATATTTGCACCAGGAGCTATACCTATTCCACCCACCTGTGCTGCAAGAGCATCAGAAATATAATCTCCATTTAGATTCATTGTTGCAATCACATCATATTCTTTTGGACGTGTGAGAATTTGTTGTAAGAAGGCATCGGCTATCACATCTTTAATGAGTATCTTTCCTTCGGGAACTTTTCCGTCAACGAGGTCATCCCATGTCACTGTATAGTCTCCAAATTCTTCTTTTGCAATTTCGTAGCCCCACTCTCTAAAAGCTCCTTCAGTATATTTCATAATATTTCCTTTATGAACGAGGGTCACTGATGGTCTTTTATGTTCAATGGCATATGTTATGGCAGCTCTGATGAGGCGTTTGGAGCCAGATTCACTTGCGGGCTTGATTCCTATACCACTATCCTCTTTAATATTCCATCCTAACTCTTTAGCAAGATGATGAATTAATTCTTTTGTTTTTGGTTCTCCCATCTTTAACTCATACCCAGCATATACATCTTCTGTATTCTCTCTGAACACAACCATATCTATATCTTCTGGTCTTTTAACAGGAGAAGGAATCCCTTGGTAATATTTTACAGGTCGTTAGACATACATAGAGGTCCAATTTTGCCTAATAGTAACGTTTAGAGATCTAAAACCACCACCAACAGGAGTAGTGAGGGGTCCTTTGATACCAACAAGATATTCTCTTAGGGCATCTTCACTCTCTTTAGGAAGCCACTCACCCGTTGCTTTATATGCTTTTTCACCTGCAAGTATTTCTTTCCAGATAATTTTCTTTTCACCATGATATGCTTTTTCTACAGCACTATCAAATACTCTTACAGCAGCCTTCCAGATATCACTTCCGATACCATCACCCTCTATAAAGGGTATTGTTGGAAATGATGGGACTACAAGGCCCTCTTTTGACATGATAATTTTTTGTTCCATAGTGATAGACTTCCTCTTAACTATTAATGATTTTTATAAATTCTCCTAAGTGTAGCGAAAAATAAGAGATGTGTTAATCCCCTCATATCTATCTTGTTTCAGCTCTTGTGATTCTGTATGGTTGTGTATATGAAAAAAAATATACAAGTTGTATGTGCAATTTTGTTCGATAAGAATAACCATCTCTGTATTACTCAGCGAAATGATTCTCTCTTATCTGGATTGTGGGAATTCCCTGGTGGAAAGATTGAAATAGGAGAGAGTGACGAGGATGCTTTGATTCGTGAAATAAAAGAGGAATTAGGTACCAATATCAGGGTAGGAAAACACTTCATGACAACCTCTTATGAGTATCCTGATATAACAATTACACTCATCTCTTATATCTGCACATCTGATTCCATCGTTACGTACTCTCATGTACATAAACAAGTGCGTTATGTACCCATAGATGAGCTATCTAACTATTCCTTTGCACCAGCAGATATCCCAATAGTAAAAAAATTAGGACATATGGCAACAACTTTAATCCTTCCTTAAGTTGGGAGGGTTGTTACGTTTTACAAAGTATTATAGAATAATAGATAAGATTTTATTTTTTAAAAAGACAAGGAGTAAGTATGCAAAAAGACTACAGAGAAATCCTAAAATCAAAGATGAGTGAAGAAAGCTATCAAAAAATTGAGGCTTTAAAGAACCCTAAAAATTGTCGATTTTGTCGGATTTTTCGCAGAACACTGCGACCCAGCATCAATTTATGTATGTGATGACAGTGAGAAAGATGTCCAGTATGTGCGAGACCAAGCCATTGCTAAAGGTGAAGAACACCCATTAGCTAACTCTAAACAAACTATCCACTGGGATGGGTATGGAGACCAGGCTAGAGACAAGAAAAACACAAGATTCATGGTATACAAGGAAAACCTTGAAAACATGGCAAGCATGAACTCAATTGAGTATGAAGAAGGCTTAGCAGAAATCATGGATATCTCAAAAGGAAACATGAGTGGTAAAGATGCAGTTGTTCAATTCTTTAGTGAAGGACCAACAGAATCACCATTTACAATCCCTTGTATTCAGTTCACTGATAGTTGGTATGTTGCTCACTCTGAATTTATCCTTTATAGATCAGCTTATAACCACTTCTTAAAGATGAAAGAAGATGAAAAAGATGATTTCTTCCGTTTTATCCACAGTGCTGGTCAATTAGACGAAAGAGGTTGTTCTGTAAATCTAGACAAACGTAGAATTTACATGGACACACAAAACAACATCGTATATTCAATGAATGCTCAATATGCAGGTAACTCAGTTGGCCTTAAAAAACACAGCATGCGACTTGCTATTAACAAAAGTGGTAAAGAAGGCTGGTTGTGTGAACATATGTTCGTTATGGCAGCTGTGGACAAAGATAAGAACAGAAAAACCTATTTTGCAGGCGCATATCCATCAGCATGTGGAAAAACTTCTACTGCAATGATTCCTGGTGAACAAATCGTTGGTGATGACATTGCATATTTCAAGAACATTAATGGTGAATTCAAAGCCGTTAACGTTGAATTTGGTATGTTCGGTATCATAAAAGATGTTAATGAAAAAGATGACCCAGTAATTTATGAGAACCTTTTAAAGAACCAAGAAGTAATTTTCTCTAACATTCTACGTGGAAAAGATATGAAGCCATACTGGTTAGGTATGGGCGTTGATGCTCCAGATGAAGGAATGAATCACTTCGGTGAGTGGACAAAAGGGGTAAAAGACTCAACTGGTAAAGAAGTTGGTGTTGCTCATGGAAACGCTCGTTACACTATGCGCTTAGACTACCTAGAAAACATCGATAAAGAAGGTTTTGAAGCTAAAGAAGGTGTTAAGATTGAAGGTGTTCTTTATGGTGGTCGTGATAGTGATATTACAGTACCTGTTGAAGAAAGCCCTAACTGGAAAGATGGTATCTTATTAAAAGCTGCAACACTTGAATCTGAAACCACTAGTGCAACTCTTGGTGCTGAAGGTGTAAGAACTCCTTCTCCTATGGCTAACATGGACTTTGTTTCATACCCATTAGGACAGTACACTTTAAATAACATTGCGTTTGGTGAAGGTGTAAAAGAAACTCCAAAAGTATTTAGTAATAACTACTTCATGAGAGGAAAAGATGGCAACTTTATGACAAGTAAACTTGCTAAAAAAGGTTTGGCTCCATTGGGCAGAAGGAAGAGTTCATGATGAATATGAAGCACTCGATACTCCTACTGGAAAAATCCCATTATATGATGACCTTAAAGTACTTTTCAAAAAACACCTCGGTGAGGACTTTACGAAAGAAGATTATGACTATCTATTTACATTCCGTTGTACAAAATGGATTGAAAAATTAGAAAGAACTAAGAAATTCTTTGCAAAAATGGACAAAAAAGCTCCTAAAGAAATCTTTGATTACTGGGATGCTACAATTGCCAGAATAGGTAAAGCACGTGATACATATGGAGATGAAATTCTTCCAGGAGATTTCAAAGGTTAATCTTTGAAACAATATAGTTTTATTATTAAGCTGTCTCTTTTGAGGCAGCTTATTTTTTTCATTTCTTACTTAAACTCTTTTTAATGGCATCTACAAAAGGTTTTATATCTTCCAATTTCTCCACATGGAGTTCTTTCTCCCCTTTGAGAATTCGAGATAGAACAAATTTGGTAACATTTTTATGTTTATCTACTTCTATAACACCACCAAACCATCCTTTCTGAAGAGCATGATCTAATAAAGAACTAGGATAATTCTTTTCATAATTTTTATCTTTTAATTCAATGGCCGTACCACACATGAATAAAGCTAAAAGGCCTTTGCAAAAGCTTTTGCATGTTGCGCTTAGAGAACCTTTTAATAGAAGAAGGAATTCCACCTGCATACACAGCCGAACCAATGATAATAAGATCATACTGTTCTAAAGCCTCTTTATTCGCATCTTTAGCTTTCACTAATACTACTGACCCATCTAATAAAGATTCAATTTCCTTTGCACACTTATGGGTATACCCTTGTCGTGATTCATATACTATTAACGTTTTCACCATCTTCTCCTTGTATACCTTAATAATATCAGAATAAATCTATTTGTCACTAGCTCAATATCTTATTGAACTTTTGATTATGAAATATTTCAAGGGTGTGATATTATGTTCGGACACAGACAAGAAATGTGAGGTGCTATGAAATTATTCGTATTTGTATTGAATAATGAAGAATTCCTAGAAGATGTGATTCAAGCTTATATTGAAGGTGGCGTTACTGGAGCAACTATTCTTGATTCAGAAGGAATGGGTAGATTTCTTACCTATAATATTCCGCTATTTGCTGGTTTCAAAGAATTCATGAAAGGTAATAGACCTTATAATAAGACAATTCTTTCTGTTGTTAAGAATCAAGAAGTCATAGATCGTATAAAAGTGTTGGTCGAAAGCATCATAGGACCTTTAGAAGATGCTGGGAATGGGATTATGTTCTCCATTGATATTGATTGGGCTTCTGGATTAATAAAAGATGAGGAGGATGAATAGTGAGCCTTATATGTTCATACCTATCACCAAAAAGCATTAATATCGATATTAACCTTGATGAAAAGAACAAGGTAATAGAGCATCTTATTTCACATCTTGCATCAATTAACAATGAGATTGATGAAAAGTTAGTATTAGAACATGTATTAAAGAGAGAAGCAGAGGTTTCAACCTTTATTGGATTCAACTGTGCAATACCTCATGCTCATATCCCCTCTCTTAAACACACGTATATTGTTGCTGGCAGAACATCTGACATGGTTTCTTTTGATCAAAAGGAGATCTTGTAAAAATAATCTTTATCATGGTAGGACCACCCCAGCACTCATCGCTTCACTTGAGATTGCTATCATCGGTTGCAAGGATTCTTCATAATGAAGAAATACGAGTATCATTAATGAATGCTGGAGATCATGAGGAGTTTTTTTCTATTCTGTGTAACAAAGGAGATGTGTAGTGATAACAAAGAAGAAAGTATGGAATATGATAAGATTTCTTATCACTTTTATATTCTTATTTCTTATTTGGATATTATTTAGTGCTTCGTTTGATTCATACTCTATTAGTATAGGGATTGTGGGTTCATTTATAGTGACTATTATCTCATTTAGAGCGTTCATTCCATTTCACCAGTCTCACATTGGATATGTGGTAGCCAATCCATTTTTCCTCATCGTTTTTCTCTTTTATCTCATTTTCTCTATCTACTACTCTTCATTCAAGATGCTTAAGGCCATTTGCAATGGAGAGAGTAATGTAAAAATTGTCCATTTTAGAACTCACCTACATTCTGATTTAGCAAGAATGCTTCTTGCATTATCGATCACGTTAACTCCAGGAACTATATGTGTTGATCTTAATGATGATCACCTTGTAGTGAATTGGTTCAATAGTAACACAGTTCACAACAAAGAAGCAGGACATAAGATCAAAGGAACAATTGAGAAGATATTACAGAAGGTGTTTTTATGAAGGATGTACTTCTTTATTCTATGCAATATGTTCTACTCATCTTTATCATTATCCTAATAGTGAAAATTATCATCGGCCCAACTCGGTTAGATAGGATTATTACACTTATGGCCCTTTCTGGTGTAATTTTAGCATTATTAGTACTTTATGCTGTCTTCAGTGAGATTGTTCTGTATGTAGATGTTGCTCTTGTATATGATATATTCGGTTTTCTAGGGCTACTTGCAATAGCTCGTTTTTTACCAAGAAGCATCAAAGTGGAAGAGGAGGGAAACACAATGATTCGTGAAATGGTTGCACTCATATTTTTCATCCTTTCAATCATCTTTGGCCTTGGTGGAATAATTGGCCTCTTTCGCTTTAAAGGATTTTTCGAGAAGATTCATACTCTTTCGTTATTAGGAACATCGAGTATTCTATCAATTTTTATCGCACTTCTGATGCTAGCTCCATCTTGGCTCTTTTTCTCTCGAATCGTGATAATCATTCTTTTCTTTCTTGTAAGTAGTCCAACCGCCACCTATATAGTTTCTCGTATGTACTGGAAAAATTTAATGGAGGAGAAGTCATGATTATAGCAGTGCTACTGTTAGCTATCATAGCTCTTTCTCTCTTTGCTATCATTTCAAAAGATCTTCTAAGTTCTATTATTGCACTTTCGGGGATATCACTTTTTAAGTGCCCTCATTTTCCTCCTTTCTCATGCTCCCGATGTAGCAATTACAGAGGCCGCAATTGGAGCTGGCATTACAACTATCATCTTTGTGTGGGCGATAAGACATAGTTCTAGTAAGGATTCATAATGAAGAACATAATACTAAAAATCATTATTTCCATAGTCCTCATTGCTATTGTCCTTCCCTTCTTTCTAGAGGCTCCTCCTTGGCCAACAGCTTCTCGTGATTATCTTGCTCTTCATGCAAAACATGAGAGTGGTGCAAGTAATATTGTGAGTTCAATCTATTTAGGATATAGAGCTTTTGATACGCTAGGAGAGACTATCGTTCTCATCGTTGCAATCATGGGAACAATGAGCATTATCGAGGAAATGAGGAGAATACATCGAAGTAAAAACATACCAATTTCTTTTAATTTCACCTTGGAGAAAGAGAAAAGAGTATCACACTACTTACGGACTCATCTATTGGAAGTGGTCACAAGTAAATTAGGACCAATTATTCTTATGTATGGATTTTACGTGATGATGTATGGTCATACTTCTTTCGGAGGTGGTTTTCAAGGTGGTGCTATCATTGCTTCTGGTATTATCTTTTTCTATGTCGGCAACCCTTATGAGGCACAACTTGAATCGACTCATCATCACTTCTTACAAACAATAGAAGCCGTCGCATTTCTCTTATTTTTAAGTGCGGCTATATTCTCATTTGTTTTTAATATTGAATTCTTCGGCAATTTCTTTCCGATTCTTGGGTTATCACATGAGGACTTTATCATCTTTTTAAACTCGATCATTGGTTTGAAAGTAGGTTCTGGAATCTCCTTGATGTGTATCTCAATGATAAGTGAGAGGCAATTATGATACTATACATTCTTATTGCAATTCTTTTTCTTATCTCTATGTATGCCCTTATCTTTCATACAAGTCTCATGAAAAAAGTAATTGCTCTAAATATTGCGAATACTTCTGTGGTGCTCCTTTTTGTAGTGAGTGGAAGTTCTATCGGTAATGCTCCTCCGTTGACTACAGGAGACCCTAGCACCCTTGCAGACCCTATGGTACATGCCCTAATGCTTACTGCGATTGTCGTAAGTGTGTGTATCACAAGTTTTTCGCTTGCACTTCTTGTTCACCTATATGCCACATACCACACCTTCGATATAGAGAAGATTCAAAAGAGGGAACATGATACTACATAATCAATATGCTTTTATTCCTATCGTAGCGCCTCTTGTAGCTTCAAGTTTGATCATGCTGAGTAAGACGGTAAAAAACTACACTATAAAGAAAATCATTGTAAAAAGCTCTGTTCTATTAGCTTTTATACTATCTGTTTCGTTTAGTTTTCTATTGATGATATATACATTCAATAATGGAGCAATAGATATTATTGTGGGAGGATATCTAAAGGGAATTGGAATATCTTATTCATTTACTTTTATCTCCTTTGTTATCTACATTCTAGCCATTCTCATCACCTTTATCTCATATCTTTATGATGAGAGAGAAGCAATAAAGAAACCTGTTTTCATAGTTATATGCCTCATTCAACTCTCTTCAATTATGATGGCTATGTCAACTCGAGATGTGTTTAATCTATTTGTTGCATTAGAAGTAATGGGTATCACAAGTTATGTGCTTATAGCCTTTGGAAGGAATGTGAAAGCATCTTTAGCTTCACTTTCTTATCTTTTGGTGAGTTCTGCAACTATGATCTTTTTCTTAATTGGGACATATGGACTTTATCGGATAAGTGGTTCTTTAGATTATGAAGTGATACAGCGCTCTTTATACAATAGTGATTCTTCTTGGTATGTATGGCTAAGTGCAACATGTATTATCGTGCCCATCATATTGAGAAGTGCAATTATTGGTCTTCACTTTTGGCTACCACCAGCTCATGCGATGGCAATGCATCCAGTTTCTGCAATGCTTTCAGGTCTAATAATTAAAATACCAATCATTACCCTAACATTTCTTCTTCCTATCTTTCCGTTCAGTAATACAATTGGTTCTTTTTTAGCTATTACAGGCCTTATTACAGCAGGTATAGGGGGAATATATGCATACTGCCAATCAGATGTAAAAAACTCCTTGCCTACTCTTCGGTAAGCCAGATGGATATATCATTGCCTCTTTGGAGCTTCTTTTACTTTTGGACTCGATACACCTACAGGACAGTTGCTCTATATTGCATCTTTATCCCACATCATCTTTCACTCTATATGTAAATCTGCACTCTTTTTAAGTATTGGAACAACCGTCGATATCATGAAAAACAGAAATGTATATGAGATGAGAGGTGGGGCAAAACACCTCATGAATCAATCGAAGAGTTATATAGTCATCATCATTTCATTTTTATTGCAATGTTCAGTATTATCGCACTACCCCTTTAATGGTTCTACTCAAAATATCTAATTTCTTCCTACATGTATGGGGATATTGCCACCATTCTTCTATTCATCACAAGTAGCTTTACCATTGCATCATTCATAAAACTGAGTAGAATATTCTTGCCACAGAAAGGTCTGAAAACACTATGTGTAGAGAGAAAAGAACTTGCTATGAAAGGAAGATTATCTACGGGTTTATTGTCGGCCCTTCTCATTGTAAGTGCAGCACTTGCACCTAAGACAATAAATTATTTTATCTCTCTTGTTAATATTAATGGTAATACACATTTTTATTCTATTGATAGTATCGTTAAAACAATAGGAACATTCACTATAGGAATACTATTATATGCATTGATTCGTGTCTCTTTTATAAAAAGGCTCATGAGCAAAATTGATTCTCGATACACATCTTTACAAACAATACTCATGTATATCCCAATAAGCATTGCTCTTTTCACCATCTATCTATTCTATACTCTCTAAGAGAATCTCTTGTCGCTTATGGTAATGTGTTATACCATTGAAGATGTAAGGAGATTATTTCAATGTCAAGATTTATAAAGAGTCAGAAAGGAAAGAAAGAACGGATTCCAGGTGACCTTGTATTCATTGGACGTCAGAAAGTTGAGGTCTCCTCTATCCATCATTTTGCCTATAATGAACATGAGTATGAAGAGAAAGATATTTCTCACCCAAAGCAGATAAAACACGAAATAGTGGAGGAACATGTTAATTGGTTCGATATCACAGGAGTTCATGATAGTGAATTTATTAAAGAAATAGGAAAACAGTTTAATCTTCATCCACTGACCCTAGAAGATATTATGGATACAGGAGAAAGAAGTAAGATTTCCTCTTTTGATGATTATATTAGTGTTACTCTGAAAATGATGAGAATCGAGGACAAAGATCAAAAGGTTCACTCTGAACAATTTACATGCATTATTAAAGACGATAGCATCATCACCTTTCAAGAAAGAAAGGGAGATGTGTTTGAAGGAGTCAGGGATAGAATTCGTAAGCAAAGAGGGAGAATTCGGACTTCTCATGCTGATTATCTGAGCTATGCACTTTTTTGATGCAATTTTTTAATAACTATTTATTGCTTATAGAGATTCTTGGTAGTGAAATTGAACAAAATGAAGAGATAGTTATTGAGAATCCTTCAGAATCTCTTCTAAGTCTGATTAACAGAGCACGAATTGAACTTAATTTCCTTCAATCCCATATTAGACCTTCAAGGGATGCAATAAGAGAGCTTTTACGTAATGAAAACTCTTTATACAGAGCTTCTACCTTACTTTATATCCGAGATGTGTTAGAAATAGGAACACAAGCTGTCGAGACACTAGAAAACTATAGACAGATGGTAAAAGATCAAAGTGATTCACTTAGTGCAAGTTCAACAAATAAACTTAATGATGTGATGAAATTTCTTACTGTATTTAGTGTAATCTTTATCCCATTAAGTTTCCTTGTAGGCTTATATGGAACAAACTTCACATACATGCCAGAGTTAGACTATCGATATGCTTATTTTATCTTTCTAGGAGTGTTAGTAGTTGTAGCTCTTTTCATGATATGGGTATTTAAACGAAAAAAATGGTTATAATTTAGGAGTCTACTATGTTAGCGTTAGAAACAACCCCCAAAACCTCCCCTTTTCTTTTACAGATTTTTCTATGAGCAATTGTTACCAAACCTTTTACCCATTGCATTGTATATTATTGTTGGCTCAATCATTTTAAAAATCCTGTTAAAAATCGTTGATAAAAAGTGGAGCGAAAAAATTAAATCCACAAGCAAAAATGCTTTAAGGAAAACTGTACGATTTTAGGTATATTCATTATCACTGTGATGGTACTAGATACCCTTGACGTTCCCCTTTCTGCCCTTTTAGGGACAGCAGGAATTGCAACAGTTGCTGTAGGAATTGCTTCTCAAAATAGTATAGGGAACCTAATAAGTGGAATCTTTTTACTCACTGAACACTCTTTCCAAGTTGGTGATATTATTGAAGTAGGCACATATATTGGAACTGTAACTTCGGTCGACCTTCTTTCTGTAAAGATTAAAACCTTTGATGGACTTCATCTTAGGATTCCTAATGAAACACTCATTAAAAGTGAGATAATTACTATTACAAAGAACCCAATCAGGAGGGTTCCACTCTCGATTGGGATATCATACTATGATGATATAGATACAGTGAAGGATGTTCTATTTAGCGTTGCAGATAAAGAACCACTAGCACTTAAGGATCCAGCCCCATTTTTCATGGTAAGTGGATATGGGGAGAGTAGTATCAACCTGTTTTTGCTGTTTGGGGAAAACAACTGATTTTGCATTTCTAAAACAGCTCTATTGACTGAGATCAAAAAACAATTTGACCTTAATAATATTGAGATACCGTTCCCTCATATCACCTTACGTCCTGCCCTCACTGTCAAACACCAAGAAGGAGAAAAAACAAGCGCAAGCAGTGCGAAGAACAAAGAGGATATCTCTTAGAGTTCTTCAATATCTATCACTCTTCTTTGTATCCTTGGTTGATAAAAAATCTGTGGTCTATAAGGGTACATAGAAGAGGAAGAAGTGAACTCAATATCATCAACTATCATAAGATGAGTTGCTAAAATTGAAATTACAAGCCCTGTCGATTCAATAATATCAACAACGTGAGGCATTTCATGTAATCGAGTAAGAGATCTATCTTGGTAGGACCCTTCAAAGAAAAGAAGTGCAGGAACAACCTTAATCTCTTCAAAAGGAATTTCTTCATCTATATTCCTAATATAAGGTAAATAATTTGCGATAAAGGAGTTCTCATTGATTGTTTCCTTAAGAGTTATTATCTCTAATGAACTTTGAAGAAGCGTTACTTTTTTCTCTTCATTATAAAGATAATTAGTAACATATAAAGTTGATTCCTCTTTGTTATAACTCACTAGATCAATGGTCCCTAATGATGTATTCATATCTCTACTTCTAACTGGGACGAGGTAATCAACTGCAGTACCTAATGCACCTAGGTCTTTTTTTATTGTAGAGGGCAATAGAGACTCTCTCCTGTTCACCTAATCCAAACAAAGAGGGGTTTAAAGATGTTCCATCATGAGAAGCAATCCCGTAGGGTGTTCCTTTAAGATGTTTTATTTGGGATTGAAGTCGTTCAATAAAATGATGCTTTGTAAGAAGTCTTTTTGCAACTACTTCACTATATAAAAGATCACTATCAAGGGCCTTTCCCCTTTTGTTAACAATATCTGCCTTATAGACTGTTTGATTATTTTCAATAAGTGCATCTATAATTGCATGCGTCTCTTTTACACTATACCTTTTTGTCATACCCAAAATCTCCTCTTAACTTCTGCATATTATACAATAGAATCGGGGGTATTGAATAGAAGTTAACATAATGATGAAATATTCCACATTCATCTTAAAAGAAATGTGTAAATATGATATTGTATCTGGGAATAACTAATGAGGAAGCATACAATGAAACATTCACCCATTGAAGCGATTGCTATCGACCTTGATGGAACTCTCCTAACCACAGACAAAATCATAACTCCACATACCCTTTCTGTCCTACAAGAGGCAATGGAAAGAGGGATTAAAATTATTATCGCAACAGGCAGAAGCCTTGCTACTTGTGATCGCTATATAAAGCAAATTGCAAGCCCTACCCCCATTATTTGTTATAATGGTTCTTGTATATTTGATCCTGTAACAGAAAAAGATATATTCCATCAAACAATGGATGAATCCATAAGCCGCTTTATTGTTTCACTTATTGAAAAGACTCCGGCAGCCTTTCAAGCATTTCGACATCATAAAGTTCATTATAAAGAACATGGAAAACATGCTGATTTCCTTGAACCTCTTACAAGTAAGATAGGCGTAATAACAGAAGATTTTTCTACACTCTCTCCTTTTGCTTTTACAAAAGCAATGTTTATTGGAGAGTTTGATGATACAGAAAAAATCAGACTTGAATTACTTGAAACATGCAAGGACTCAATTCATGTTGTCTATTCACACCCTTCATATTTTGAGATGATGAGTAAGGGAGCTACAAAAGGATTTGCATTAGAAAAGTTATTAACAGAATATGGAATAGCACCTGAAAATACAATGGCAATTGGTGATGAATTAAACGACATAGAGATGCTAAAAGCAGTAAAGCATAGCGTTGCTATGGGTAACTGTGCAAAAGGAGTTGCTCATGCAGCTCTGTATCAAACCACAAGTTGTGATGATGAGGGTGTTGCAAAAGCTATTGAGAAGTGGGCACTTTATTAAGAAGTAGAATATCTCCAACATGAGAATTGACATGCTTAGCAATCACTTCACATTTTGTAAGGAGCAAGAAGAATATATCTCTGGGTTCATCACTTAGCGCCTCAAAATTTCCTTGTCCTTTTGAAATGACCATGTCACTTGAATAAAACAAATCTAGAAATTCTTGTGAAGCAAACTTTAACACCGTTCCTGGCGTTGAAACTCCTGAAGAAATAATTCTCGCAGATGAATCAAGACCCACTGCATAAGCATCCTCAATAAGAGCATCATTTAGGATTGGTGTATCACGTACTGCAACAATAATAGAGATGTCTGGGTAAAGAGTTTTAATTGTTTCCAACAAGAGTTTATCAAATACAATTTCTCCAGCGTTATCTGCGATAAAAGGAGGGAATGTGCTTTTTCGATTGTTGAAATAAAATCGTTAATTGCAAAAATTGAGGAAGGCTCTCTTGCAATCTTTTTTTCACTATGTGCAATAATAGCTTTAATCTCTTTTTCTACATCTATGCCTTCAGGCTCACCCCATAATCAATAATATTACCAGCACAAGAGAGTTCTATGGCTAAAGAGAGTGGATGAGAACTCTGTGACACCATCTTCTCAATAATGGGATATAATTCAAGAGCTTTCTCATTACTTTGTTTCTTTATTTCTTTATAAGGATCATCTGTGTTCAACAATGAAGAAATCATGTGTTGTAATATGACAGCTCTTTCAGGTGGAGATGCAGTAAGTGGCGTGTCTTTTAAGGATGAGCCAACATCATCCATGATTGCTTTAGCTTGTTCATCACTTAGATTAAAATGGGCAGCTGATTTTTCAATTTGTTCAAATAGACATGGAATGCAGTGCAGGTAGGTATTCATGAGATAGATTATACCAAAATTACCTATTTTAGTCTCTTGTCTAAGCTAAACTCCTTTATTATTATTGTGTTATGAGTGAACAAAAAGTAGTAATTGCACACGGTTTTGAAAAAGATGAGATTATTAGATTGATGCGTGCCGTAAAAAAAGAATTTACAAAAGAGGTAGATATCGCTTTTGCAATGACAACAGAAAATTCCTTGAAAAGAACCTAGGAGAAGTAGTTCTCGACATAAGCGGAGATCACAAATACCTCAAAGAAAACCCTCCAAATATCAAAAAGGATTCTTAAATACATAATGAAGGGCTATCCTAAAGATAGCCCCCTATGTATACACTGTTAGTATTGATGTAAGAATCTAGAATTTTGCTTTAAGTGTTAATCCAACATATGTAGAATCTAACCAATCAATAGCTTGTGTTCCATCAATAATGTTTGGAATATGAACTAGGACTAGTTTACCTTCAAGTCCAAGAGTGAATACTGGAGTAATATTGAAATCAAATCCAACTCGTCCACTATAAGCAACATCAGCATCTAGAACAAAACCTGCATCCGAGATTGAAAAAGTGTACACAGGACCAAAAGCGAGAAATGGTTCAAAGAAACCTAACGGGGCTCTGAAGTTAACATCTGTTGTTGCAACAAAATTGTACACATCTGGAGTTGTTGTATCAGCAAAAGGTTCCTCCAATAGTGTTTCAAGTCCTAAACCGAACCAAGGAGTGAGATTTCCTACAAATCTGATTCCCGGTGTGTAAGTTGTGAATTCAGTATCAGCTAGATCTTGAACTTTGTAGTAGTTAAGAACTCCAACTTCAAATTTACTAGGAGTTGCTGCAAAGAGAGAACTCATGACGATAATAACCATCAATATAGTTATGCCTAGTTTCTTAATTTTCATATAAGCCTCCATGCTTTTATTATTTTCTCTTCTTCTATAGTACACTATGCTTCTACATAGTGAAACTTTTTTTATCCTGAATTCGTTACAACATGCATAGAAATAATGACTCGTCGGTCAAATATTAACATTATTCCTTTGGTAGCTTGCCTGTGAATCGCTTGCCATCTTTTTCACACAGCTTGATAGCAATATCTCGTCCATCCTGTGCTGCCGTTGGTAGTCCTCCTCCTGGAGTTGTCCACTGTCCTATCATGGCAAAATTATCGAGGCCTTTGAGCATTTTCGGTAGATTTCTACTTAAGGTCTTCCGTGTTGGGGCAAAACCTTCATAACTACCTTTCCAGTTACCAGTATAACGTATGACCGAATATGGTGTAGAGACATCTACCATTTCTACGTGGTCCTTGATATTCCCAAATTCCTTCTCTAAATGCTCTATTACATATTGAGCAATACTATCTTTGATGAGCTTGTACTGTTTTTTATCACTCTGTGCCATCTCTACCCAGAATTTGCTGTTCCATGTATTTAAGATTGCTGTAACCAAGGTTTTTCCCTTGGGCGCTAAGGTGTCATCGTAATTGTAAATGGTTACACTGAAATGCTGATGAACGGAACCATCAGCAAGTTCCAATTGTGGATTTAGGTATGGCGTCGAGGCATGGGGCAATTCAGAACAATCACGATCAAGGCCCAATGCCACGAAAACCGAGGATGGAAATAGTGGATAGGTTTCATAAGCCTGTTGTACTAGTGGGGGAATATAGGCCCCTTTAAGAAAGTTATAGAGGGTTTGATATCCATCTGCCGCACTAATCACGTAATCGGCATCGATAGTCTCTCCCTGTTTTGTTGTGACGCCAACTGCAGCACCTGCTTTAACCTCTACTTTCTCAACCTCAAGGCCGTATCGAAGGTTACCTCCCAATTGCTTTACAACTCTTTCAATATTTCGTGAAAGGTTCAATGAGCCTCCAACAGGATATCCAGCTCCTTTGACGTGTTGTTGTGACAATCCAAGGGTGATTGAAGCCAAACTCCAATCACTTGGAATCACAGCACCTAAGAATTCCTTAATCTTAGAACTAGTGAATCGTTGGGAATACTCCTCAATAGGTGCTAAGTGACCGATTATATGCCTCAGTTGATTAAGACGCCCAAGACTCTTTTTAAGACTCTTTTCTTCACTTAAAGCTGGAATCGAAATTTTTGATAAACTGAGCAACGACTTGCACAGTTTATTTATGTGTTTTCATCTTCAGGTCCAAGACGAAGAAGTTCTTCTCGAAACTTTTCGATATTACCATACATATGGATTATATCACCATCAGAAAGGCCAATGGTAGAAAAGGTGTCGGAATTGATGATGGGTACGACTGACCCATCCTTATTGGTGAATGCACCTAATTCATTCCAGATTTGATAGTACTCGGAATTTGGATGTGTACCCATTAGCCAATGTACACAGTAGTCAACGGTGTATCCCTTTCGTTTCCACGATGTACATAATCCGCCTGGTATGTCATGTTGTTCTACAACAGTAACGGCATAGCCATTTCTTAAAAGATAGGAAGCAGCTGAAAGACCGGCAATTCCGGCTCCAATAATTACAATATGCTTGGTTGGTTCCTTTGCCATTGGAATCTCCTTAACATGATACTAGTAAAAATAATATCATACATATTCCTATAAATACACTTGATTTCTAAGGCCAAAATCTTAGAAATTTGTTAATAATTAAATTCTTAGAAAGGAATATGATTAAAGTAGCCATCCCTTTTTAAGTTACTTTCATATATATTATTCATTAAAGAATGCCACACTGATGCATAACTAGTACTTAAGATTGCTGTGATACGAATGAGAAAAATTGAGAACTATTCAAAAAAAGCTTGAGCTCTTTATTGCAATTGCGTAAAGTATTTTATATGAACAGTTCTTTTCGTATCACGACTATAGTAGTGTTGTTATGTGTTACTCTGTTTTCTTTAAGTGCAGCTGAGAGTGGTTATCAAGGGTATCAAACAATAAAGACAAACCATTTAGAAATCATATTTGAACCTGCCTTCAAAGAAGAAGCTTTGAAGGTTGCATCCTTTGGCGATGAAGTATATGAAACCTTGAAAGAGCAACTAGAGTACAAAGGTGAAAAGAAAGTACCTGTAATAATTACAGGACGAACGGCATGGGCAAATGGATATTTCTCCCCATTTCCTTACAGAATTGTACTGTTCGTTACGAGTGATGATTCTCTTTTTTGGGTCACAGAAGTTCTCCATGGCTCTACTCTTTATTTACTCATGAATTGACCCACTTTTTCCACCTCTCAAATCCTGTGGGACCTGCCTCGTTTCTCACTCCTATATTTGGTCCTGGAGTGCCAAACATGAATACAATCTTCATGCCTGGCTGGTGGATTGAAGGAATAACGACCAATATTGAAACAATGTTTGCTAGTGGTGGCAGAGGTGATAATGAAAGATTCAAAATGAAGATTAAAGCATCACTATTAGATGATGCCTCAATGTGGTCTCTTTCTAAAGGAGCTTACTCATCAATCCTTCCCCCATCAGGAAGAATCTATCTTACCGGCTTTTTTATGCTCGATTATATTATTCAAAACTATGGCATCTCTAGCTTTAATGAAATTAATCGACACTACGCAAGATTTCCTTTTTTTGGACCCTCTGCAGCAATTGAAGAAACTACTGGATTAACGGCACAAGAAGTATATCAACAAGCTCTAATTAGTTTTAAAGAGAGTATTGATGAGAATTTGGGAAAGGAAGCAGAAAGATTATCCAAAGAAACTATTGCTTCTTATGATATGATTGACCTTATCGATGGGTCTCTTTATGCCACCTCCTACACTCTAGGTAAAGGGATATCTCTATTACGTATTGATAGCGATGGTAGCCAAAAAGAAATTTTATCCCGAATCTCTACTACTAAAGAACATGGAATAAGTGTCACCAAAGATGGTAAAAAGGCCTATATAATCTTTCAAAGTGGCAATTCCTTTCATCCATCGGCACTCCTTCTTGCTCCAACAAGTTTTAGTGATATCTACTCTTTAGATGTAGAGAAAAATCGATATGAACAAATCACAGATAAAGAAAAATATTATCAATTACAGCTTGATGAGAATAATAATAGAATCATCGCCTTAGAAGCAATAAAAGATCGCTATCGTCTTATTCAGTTAGATATTGAGAATTTGGATAAGAAAGTATTATTTGACGAGGAGAAGACCTCATTCTATTTCCCACAGTACAGTAAAGAATCAAAAGTAATCACTGGAGTAGTAGTAAAAGGAGGAACTTCTTCAATAGTCCTTTTTGAAGATAACGAATGGCGTACAATAGTGGGGCCGACTCAAGCAGAATTGCGTTCTCCTAGGTTCATCGATGATACTCACATCTCATTCGTAAGCGATAAAGACTCCCCCTATTCTCTCTATAGTGTTGATATTCATACTAAGGAAACCTTTTTACGTTATCAAGATCCTATTGGAATACTTGATGCCATTATTAGTCCAAAGAACACATACTATACAAGCTATCGCTCTACGGGAGAATCATTATTTGTTGTTGACTCCTCTTTTCTAGAAATGCGTAGGACAGAATTCCCAATTAATGAGCCAGTTTTAGAATCTTGGGAGAAGAAAGAAATACCTTCTTTTGATGAGAAACGATATATAGATTATCCAAAATTTAACCTATGGCTTCCACTTCCATACATTGAAAACAATAATGTAGTTCCTGCGGCATGGACCATGTGGAAATCCTTACTGCAAAAACACACGGTTCAAGGACAAGCAGGGTTTAGTATAAAAGATCAAGTTATGAGAGCTTCATTACAATACCAATACTCACCGGGGCCTATCTCAATTGATGTGAATGCTTCATATAATGAACCTGACATTTCTCCTGCAAGAAAAAGTAGAGTGAGTACATCTCTTTCATTCCCTCTATATACACTAGCATCTCCAAAAGGAAGTCATATTACTCAAGCAACTGTTCTTGGGGGATATGCCACATCGAATCGAGTAGCTCTACTTGGTCAAATTGGTCACTCGTTCTATTCAAATAAAGCTCCTTTAGATTCCTTTGGTCGCTTCTCCTATTCTCTCTCTTACTCCCTTCAAGACTCAATATTGCTTTCAAATGGTTCACATGGGTTCTTATCGATTGCTCGTTTTTCAATTTCACTTCCTATTCCTCTTTATCATCAAAATCTACAACTGGAAGTGAGAAATGCTTTTTCCCATGCTCAGCTTTTTTCAAATCTTTACAACGAACAATCAATTCTCCCTCCACTCTATCTTACAGGATTCGGAGATGATGGGTTTAATAAGACAAAACTTTCTCTATATTACAAGATTCCTATAGCACCACTAGATATCGCCTTTGGATATGGAGGGATTAAAGAAATAGATATCTCTCTTCATGCTTCAACGAATGCATATATTGATAATGATGGATTTTTCTTTGATGATGCTTATTTTTTTGGAGCAACAGTCGCTGTTCAGTATGTTCTTGGTGTTGGTGCAAATTTCTCCCCATTTATCGGTTTTGAAATGGAAGCCACTTCAGGTCGCTATGCTTTCCAGATTGGAATCTCAAGCAGTATGATCTTTATAGGAGGTGAGAGACTTCAACCAGTGCTATAAATAGGTTATTATGAAAAAAACGGGGGGGTGATATGAAAGAAATTCAAAAAAAGGAAATCATCATAGATAATGAATATTATCATTACTATCCTATAACGTCCTTTGGAATAAAGCATATTAAAGAACTTCCCTTTGTTAAGAGAATTCTTTTAGAAAATCTTATACGCAACCAAGAGAAAAGTGGTATACCAAATTCTCTCATCACACAGTTTGCTCAAAGAGAAGAATGTGGTGATATACCTTTTTTTCCAACTCGTGTTCTCATGCAAGATTTTACAGGTGTTCCAGCAGTTGTCGACCTTGCTTCTGTTCGTCAGGTGGTAGAAGAAAAGTATCAAAAAGGAGGCATTGTTGAACCTCTTATTCCGGTAGATATAATTATTGATCATTCAGTTGAGCTCCAATGTACAGGATCCAATAACTCCATTGCATGCAATACAGAAAAAGAATATCGACAAAACAAAGAGCGATATGAGTTTCTCAAATGGGCTTCTGTATCATTTAACAATATGAAGATAGTTCCTCCTAGTTCTGGAATATGCCATCAGGTAAATCTTGAATATCTAGCTCAGGTTATTCATGAAAAAGATAACATCCTCTCTCCAGATACTCTAATTGGGACAGATTCCCATACAACAATGATCAATGGAGTTGGTGTATTAGGATGGGGTGTTGGTGGTATAGAAGCTGAAGCAACTATGCTAGGTCTTGAGTATACACTTTCTGATATTACTGTTGTTGGGATTAAACTTGTAGGGACATTAGATAACACATGCACTTCGACAGATGTCGTCCTTTGTATCACAGAACTTTTAAGAAAAGAACACGTAGTTGGAGAATTTCTAGAATTCTATGGAGCAGGGTATCATTCTCTCTCTGTAGTAGATAGAGCAACAATAGCAAATATGTCTCCAGAATTTGGATCTACTTGTGCTTACTTTCCTATTGATGATAATACCATTAGTTATCTTCAACTTACCAATAGAGAGAAAATCGCTTCTATAGTGGAAACCTACGCCAAAACAAATCATCTTTTTTATGAGAGTGACAATCATATTCAATATGATAGGGTCATTACCTTTGATCTATCGAGCGTCACAAGGTCTCTAGCAGGTCCAACAAGACCTCAAGACAGAATCTCATTGAAAGAGGTATCACGTACTCAATCGTCCTATTTCAAGATAGAGGGAACGCCTCCTGATAATGCTCTCCTTCCAGGAAGTATTGCAATAGCAGCAATTACAAGTTGCACAAATACGAGTAATCCCAAAGTAATGATTGGAGCTGGTCTTTTGGCCAAGAAAGCTGTAGAAAAAGGATTGAAAGTACCTCCTTGGGTAAAAACCAGTTTTGCACCAGGATCCAAAGTTGTTACTGAATATCTAGCACTTAGTGGGCTTCTTCCTTACCTTGAAAAACTTGGATTCTATGTAGATGCATATGGATGTACCACATGTATAGGAAATAGTGGTCCTTTATTATCAATAGCTGATGAAGCATATGACAAAGGGGTTCCTTTAGCTGCGATTCTTTCTGGAAACAGGAACTTTACCGGAAGAATCCATCAAAAAGTAAAGGGCTCTTATTTAGCTTCCCCCCTTTTAGTTGCAGCGTATGCAATAGTTGGCAATATTACAAAAGATATCTTCACTGAGCCTCTTGGCAAAGGTGGTAATGGTGTTGATGTCTACCTTGATGATATTTGGCCGTCTCGTGAAGAAATTGAAAAGATAGAACACACATATATTACGAAGGAGCTCTATAAAAAGGTATATGATACTATTTTAGACGGAGATGAGAGATGGAGAGAATTGCAAGTTGGAAAAAGTCTCACCTATAACTGGAAAGAAAATTCTACTTACATCAAAAGAGCCTCTTTCTTTGATTCAATAGGTGAGTCTGAATTAACCATCTCGCCAATATATTCATCAAGAATTCTTGGGCTTTTCGAAGATAGCATCACAACAGACCATATTTCTCCAGCGGGAGCAATTAGTCCATCTTACCCTGCAGGGCAATATCTAAAAGAAAGAGGAATTAGTATCGATAATTTCAATTCTTATGGATCGAGGCGAGGAAATGATGAGGTTATGGTGCGAGGAACATTCGCTAATATTAGATTGAAAAACCTCCTTGGTGGAGGAAGAGAGGGAGGCTATACCACAAAATTCCCTCAACATGATGTTGGGTACGTGTATGATGTAGCAATGGAATATAAAAACGAACATACACCACTTATCATCATCGCTGGAAAAGAATATGGGACAGGTTCTTCTAGAGACTGGGCAGCAAAAGGAACCTACTTATTAGGAGTAAAAGCTGTAATTGCTCAATCTTTTGAACGCATACATAGAAGTAATCTAATTGGGATGGGAATCATTCCCCTTGAATTCATGCCCGGCCATAGTGCTTCAACTCTTAGTATCAAGGGATGAGATGATTAATATATATATCAATAATAATCTTAAACCGAAACAAATTATTGAAGTATCAATAATCAGAGGTGATAATAGCAAAGAAAATTTCCCTGTTGTATGTAGAATAGAAAATCAGGCAGAACTCCTTTATTATAAGCATAAAGGAATTCTAACCTATGCGATGAATCAACTACTTACCACTTTATGATGCATGAGTCCTTCAATTAATCCTTGTGCATGAGATGATTTTGCTAGATATATATTCTTTCTCTTAATAACATCTTCAAGAGACTGTTCGTGATTTGCTACAACAATTCCCTTAAAAGGAGAAATAAGCATATCTCTATCATTGCCAGAATCCCCAGCACTGATAATTGTTGAAGGGTTTAAATCCCATTTCCAAGCAATATACTTGAGTGCTAATCCTTTGTTTGCCCTATATGGGAGAATATCAAGATATGAATCATGTGAGAAGATTGCATTATGAGGACATTTAGCTAATGCTAATACCTCTTTTACCTTTCTTTGAAGAGACTCAACGTCTGAACCCTTTTTAATATTATAACTTACTTTGAAGTCTCTCACTCCTCCATCTTCCCTCTGGAGTTCTAACTCAGGGACTTCTTGTAAAGTATCCATTATTCTTTGTTTATACCATCTTCTTCTAATATAGGCAGCCCATCCTTTATCTAGGATGAGTTCGTCAGTGTAGTAAATTTCAGAACCCACGCTTGTGATGTAGATATCAACATCAACAATGCCGTGTTTTTCTAATATGTCTTTTGCTAATTCGATGCTTCTTCCAGTTGCAACTCCGAATCCCAACTCTTCTTTATTCATTTCAATAAGAGAAATCAAGGATTTCAGTCCTTCATCATCTCCAGTGAGAGTATTGTCGATATCGCTCATAAGAAGGTTGTTCATGCTTTTCATTCTTGCTGCAAGAGATTTGGTCTTTTTTCGCACTTTTTGCAACCTTTCTTCTCTTTTTCTTCAACAACCTGTTTTACATGTTCTAGATAGGTTTCGACGTGATGAGTCCAGTTGTATACTTCTCTAATTTTCTCAACTCCATTCTTAGAAAGTTGATCCCATGTTGGTCTATCTGTAAGAATTTTCTCTATAGCATCATGAATTTGTTTATTTGATTCAATATCAACAAGCAGACCGCTGTTACAATTCTTATAGATGTCTTGAACTCCACCTTTATCTGTTCCTATAAAAGGAAGTCCTACACTACTTGCTTCGATAAATGTAAGACCAAAGTTCTCTAATGCTGCAGCTGAGATAAAGAGACCACCTTTCAATGCAGCAATACGATACAATTCAGGGACATCTGTTCTAGGATTATGGTGTTTTGGAATAGCCATTTTCCCATACAAGTCATATCTATCCATCAAAAGGAGCATATCGGTGAGAACTTGTTTTCACCCTCCTCCATTTCGTTGATATCATCTCTGATACCGGCAAATATTGCCAAGTTTGCAATTGCCTGAAGATCAGGACTTGTTCCATAAATCTCAATGAGAGTATCAATATTCTTTCTTGCCTCTGGTCTACAAAGAGCGAGAATAATTGGTTTATCTGGGCTAGTAAGAAATCTATTGATCTCACGTACCATGTTATATTGAGCTAATTTTTGTTCTTCTGATATCGTAGCCGACGCTATTTCATAATGGTAATAGGGAAAAAAGATATCGAGTTCGACTCCCGGTGGAATAACAGTGAACTTTTCTAAATCTCTATTCTCATATGAACTGTATAGTTCATCTTTTTCATAGTTTGTACTTGTAATAACCAAATCTGCTAAACGAATATTTCGCTCTTCTTGTTTGAATTCTTTTAGTTATATTGTAATATTCTTCAAATTTTCTCTTCTGTTAATCCATTACTTCGTAAATACTCAAATTTATTTCTTCCAAGTGAGTGCCCAGTAAAGATAAGGGGAATATTAAAATAGGACGCTATCTCACTAGCGATGTATCCTCCATCTGCGTAATGGCCATGAACTGCATCTGGGATTTTTTTTCTCTTTAATAAAATATTCAATGAGAGCATCAACTGCTTCATCAAGGAAAGACCATAATTTTTCTTTTCGAATATATTGGCTACCACCACAACTGATTCTGACTATTTTTACGTTCTCACTTATTTCTTCAAATTTCTTATTATAATCACGACTCAATCGCTTGTCGTTGATCTTACGTGTGAATATATCGAGTGAAATATCTTCATTCTTACTTATTTCTTTAGCAAGATCTACCACATAGCGAGTTTGACCGCCGGTGTCAGCATCCCTTCCCATTTCGATATTGTCTTTTCTCATTAGTCCATGAATATTAATCATAGCTATGTACATATACGCTCCTTTAATTCCTTACTTTATCATCACATATTAACAAAGAAGTGTCAAATTAACATAATAATCATCAATAGAGTGGTAATAAAAGAACCGGAATAGATGAGTGTCGAGCCACATATTGACTTACACTTCCTGTAATTAATTCCTTGATAAATGAAGTCCCAACTGTCCCTAAAATGGTGAGGGTTACTTCCTCTTTTTCTATAAAACTAATTATATTTGGACTTACATCCCCTCTTAGTACATGTGATGTTACGTTCTTCACACCGACTGATTTTACTTTTTGAATCATCACTGCAAGTCGTTGTGTAACAATAGTTGTGATGTCATTGAGTGAGTCATTTCCATGATAATTTAGGTGTTTATCATCTATGACATGTAAGAGGGTTACCTTATGAGCTTCTACACTACTCATATGAACGAGAAATGAGTTAAATGCTTTTTCCGCACTAACAGAAAAATCAGTACAAAATAATATGTGAGAAGTGAGTAAAGACGTATCGAGTCTATTAAGAGTCAATGCATTGTTTTGGTCTAAAGCGAGACGAATGATCAACAACGGTTTTGTTGGACGAAGCATAATAGAATGAGCAACTCCTCCTAATAAAGCTCCAGACAAGAGTGAGTGCCCCATAGAGCCCACTACAACAAGATTGATATCGAGTTCGTCTGCGATACGATTAATCTCACTTGCTGCATTGCCAGGAGAAATCTTTAGCTCCACTTTAAAACCTAATGAGATAAGTATGTCTCTTTGTTTTTCTAATATATCTTGCTCTATAGATGCTATATAAGGAAATACTTCACTCGCGATTTCACTATAATCGGGACACTGAAGCAATACTATGGATTTGATATGCAATGAGTGTAATAGCGAAAGATGCTCTACCATAAAAAGAGAAGCATCAGATAAATCAGTAGCAACAATGGCACGTTCATTCATTGATAAACCCTCCTTGTTACATATGATTCAATTCATATCATATGTGGCATTTCACCCCTATTATAGTTCATTGAGATACAGACGTCAAAACAGTATGAGCATATTTTCATAAGCCCTTCCATGTTTTTTCTTTTTTATGCATATATTGTAAAGCATATATAGCTATGATATCCTTATCCTTTAACGATGAGGAGAATATGCTGTGAGTGGGCCACGCTTTCTAAAGGTAATAAAATATCTCATTCTTTTATCAATAATTGGTGTAATCACTTATTTTTTTATCCAGATTTCTCAAACCCCAGAAGTAGAGAAAGAGATATTACCAATACCTGTAGTGGTGAAAAAACCTCTTAAGCAAGATGTTCCCGTCGCTCTTTCGACCTATGCATATGTCGAAGCAAGATCAATCATTCCTGTATTGCCATTAGTGAATGGAGAAGTAAAAGAACACTTTATAAAAGTGGGAGACTATGTCAATAAAGGAGATATCATATCGACATTGGATGATGAAATATATGCTCTCGATGAAAAAAAATGCTAAAGCAGCTTTTGAAGTCGCTCAATCTTCTTTTGAAAGGACTAAAAAACTCTTTGAAGTAGGTTCTCTCTCGAAACAAGTCTTCGATGAAGTAAAAGGAAAATATGAAGTTGCTAAAGGTCAATACGAATTAGCAAAGACTCAATTACGATATACTTCCATACAAAGTCCCATCAATGGAACAATTATTGCATCTAATGTAAGTGTAGGTTCAATGGGTCAAGTAGGTACTCCGGTTGCCCTAATCAGCAATCTAGAAGACACTGTTCTCACGATTCCCTCCCATCACGTATGTGGTCAACAATTCAATCACATAAAGACAATTTAGTCATTTCCATAGAAGTTGAGACTCAACCACATGAAACAAAAATATTTGATGCAACAGTGGAGACGATCTCTCCTATTATCAATCCACAAGATGCTTCATTTACGATTACATGTGCATTAGATGATACAGCTAGTAATGATATAAGTGTAGGAATGTATGTAAAGGTCAATGTTCAGTACAAGATCTATAAAGATGCATATATTATTCCTCATTCAGCTCTTTCAAATACTTCACAGATTTTTACATATGATGAAAAGAGTAAAAACGTAAAACTTACCACTCTTAATGATTTCACATCTTTTGATGAATATATCATGATAGATGAATCTTTTAAGAATAGATGGATTGTAGTGAAAGGAACCCACCTATTATCTGATTCTCAAAAAGTAGAAGCAACAATAGAGGATGAGTAGAGTGATATGAACATTTCACAAGTATCAGTAAAACATCCCGCCCGTATTGCTATGCTCCTCATCGTCTTATTAGTGTTTGGACTCATATCAGTATCAAATATGAATATTGAGTTTATGAGTGATATCTCACTTCCTACTATTGAAGTACTCACCTATTATCCAGGAAGTGGAGCAAGAGAAATTGAAAAAGATATCACCGATATTCTTGAAAAAGAATTCATCACATTACCAAACTTTTCTTCAATTAGTAGCAGTAGTACCAATTTTGTGAGTTGGATTACGATTACATTTCGAGATGGAGTAGACCCATATGATATGCTAGAAGAAGTTCGTTATAGAATTCGAAATATGGAAGAACAATTACCCTCGAATTTGGATAGAGCTCCTGTTGCTGTTGTTGGAGAAGCTTCAATGCTTCCAGTATTCACCTTCAGTATTTCATCATCAGGTAATATCACAGAATTAAGTGAATTCATTGATGATACTGTTGTTCCAAATATCACAAGGATTAAAGGAGTTGCTGAAGTTTCAGTAATGGGACGCATGAATAAGGAAGTGAGAGTTCGCCTTCGTACAAAAGATCTCTATACACAAAAGGTATCAGCAATAGAGGTAATGCAAGCAATCAGGAACTCAAATACCCTTATACCTTTGGATACGACAACCTATTTAGATAAAGAAACTATTCTTCAATTTGATGGAAGAGTAGATAACGTGGAATCTTTAAAAGATATTGTTGTTGGAGTAAATGCATCAGGGTCTTTAGTTTCATTAAAAGATGTTGCTGATGTTTCTATTGAACTGCAACAACCAGATATTTACATTGATGGAACACAAGAATCTGCAATCGTTGTCGATGTCACTAAGAGAAAAGATGGTAATACTATTAGCATAGCTAATGAAATTCGTTCGTTTTTAGAAGGACCTTTATTTTCTACGTCTTCCCCTTATTCAATTGAAGTGATTAATGATGATTCTGCTACAGTGAAAGCCTCTTTATTTACAGTAATCAGATCTGGATTATTTGGTATTATCATGCAGTCTTTGTGATGCTCTTTTTCCTGGCTGACATTAGAGCAACACTCACTATCGCACTCTCAATTCCTCTTAGCATTCTATTTACCTTGATTGGCATGAAAGTCCTCAATATTAGCATTAATTTAATGAGTCTATCTGGAATGGTAATTGCCCTTGGAATGGTAGTAGATGCTTCTATTGTAATGTTGGAACACATTATAAAAGAGTATGACGAATACCCTGATAAAGCTCTAGATAAAGTAATCATTGAAGCGGCTCAGGTGATAAGTTCTCCTATTCTAGCAAGTACGACCACTACTATCGCAGTCTTTATTCCTCTCTCTCTGTTAACAGGAATCGTCGGTTCAATCTTAAGGGATGTCTCCCTTACAATCATTCTTTCTTTAAGTGCCTCCTTTCTTGTAGCTGTTATCGTAATCCCTTTTATTCTCAGTATTCTTTTAAGAAAGGAAAAAAAGATATTACGTATCGTATCCTTCTTTTCGTCTTTCATCTCATCTTTAACCTCTTGGTATCAGAAAGGGCTTTCATGGGCTCTTAATCATAGAGTGTTTATCTTCATAGTTGCATGTAGTGCACTTGCGGCGTCATTAGTGTTTGTTGGATTGTTAGGAATCACTTTCATTCCAAGCACTGATACAGGGGAATTCTATGTAGATATTACCTATGAAGAAGGAACACATGTTGAGCAGACAAGAGAGAGAAGCCTTAAAGCACTTGAACTAGTAAAAAATGAGGTAAAAGAGAGCACTTCAATCACTCTTACAAGTGGAGGAAGCTCAGGATTTGGATTTAAAAGTCCAAACGAAGCTAATATGAGAGTAATTCTTACACCAGTAGAGAATAGAACAAGATCAATATTTACGATTATTGAGAAGGTACAACACTTACTCAATACACATATAGTTGGAGCAGAGATTAGAGTCACAAATGGTGGATTCGATAAACTTGTTGGGTTTGTTGCAGATGGTGGAGGATACGCAATCACACTAGAAGGAGAAGACAGCAATCTCTTATATGAAACAGCCCAAAAGATTGAAAAAGCTCTCTCATCAGAGAAGAGTGTGTTAAGTACCTCAATTGATACATCTTATGATTCCCAAACACTTACGTTACTTATGAGCCAATACCTTATGGCTTCATTAGGATTAAGTAGCATGGAAAGTGGTGTAACAAGTACTCTTTTATTTAGTGAAATGGAAGTAGGAGAATTAAAGAGCAATCAACATGACACCTATCGGATTATGCTAGATTCTGACATTGGTCAAAGGCCATTTGACTCATCCACACTCCTCAAAGCTCGCCTTGTTACAAGTGATAAAAGAGAGATCTCATTTGCTTCAATAGCGAATCTAGTCAAGGAAAAAACCGTAAACAGGATAAATCACACTCAGCGTATTAACACCATTACAGTAAGTGCAAATTTAGCAACAGAAGACACAAAAGGTGCGACAAATGCAGTAAATACGTACCTAAAAAACAATCCCCTTCCTGATGGAGTTGCAACAAGTAGTGGAGGCTTGGTTGAATTGATCAGAGATTCACTCCCCCCAATGATACAAGCCTTACTGATTGCAATATTCTTAGTCTATACAGTAATGGTATTACAATTTGAATTTTTCAAGCAACCACTTATTGTCATGGCATCTATTCCTTTCACCCTAATTGGTGTGATTATTGGACTTCTCATCTTCAACTCATCTATCTCTCTACTCTCATTTATGGCTATTATTGCCTCTCGGGTATGGTAGTAAATAACGGGATCCTCCTTATTGAGTCTATCAATATCAAGATGAGGGAAACAGCGATACTTGAAGATGAGAATCTAGAGAAGCAAAGAATTCTTCATGCAATTAGCACAGCAAGTGCACAAAGGTTACGCCCAATATTAATGACAACACTTACCACAATGCTAGGTGTTATCCCGATGGCTCTTGCAACGGGGGAAGCTTCAAGTATTTATGCTCCTCTAGGGCAGGCTATTGTGGGAGGTTTGATTAGTTCTACCCTCCTCACTCTTTTCATTATTCCACTTCTATATGATATAAATGAAATGAGTAACCTTAAAAAAAGAAGCAAAAAGAGGTAAAAGATATGAGAAAGAAACTGTTCAGTGTTCTCCTTATTTCCTTGATTATCATCATCACAAGTTGCTCTGTCGTCTTTAGAGGAGGTCTTGGTGGTGTGGTTAATGATTCAGATAACAATCCAATAAGTGAAATGAAAGTGTGGGTCTACCTCGACAAAGAAGCAAGAGATACAGACTATAATACCTACAGTAGTGACCCAGAGTCAGTACAAGAAAGTTCTATGATCAAAGGATCTGCAATAACAGATGAAAATGGGAACTTCAACATCAATGCAATCATTTGGAATTCAAGTAGTCCTATATTTGGTAAAACCGCTGACCTTAGAGAAGTATATCTTCTTTTCTATCATGAATTATTTGGATTACAAAAGAATCGTTTTGCAGTTCGGATCTATTCAGATGCAACAAATAGTGGAGCTGTAGACGAAACATTCTCATCAGTAAAAGAGAGAAGTAACCTCTCACTCACTATTGAGAATGTTGCGACATATACACAGCTTAACCAAACAGTGACAGCTACAATAAAAGTCTATAAGAGCGATGATACTCTGATAGAAACAATTAAAAAGAATATAACTGGATCAGATACTATTGAGATTACAAAAGATATCGAAGAAGAGGTAAAAGTATCAGTTGCTTTATCAAAAGAACTCTCTTCTTGGACTCAATGTGATGAAGATGGCAATGCCCTTCCAGCTATACAGCCAACAACAACGTTTTCCTCAACCTCCCCAGCTATTACTCTCTACATGAAAAGTAGTCGCCTCACACTTCCATCTCTTAATGGTATATATAGAAGTAATACCTCTGTTATCTCTGATGACATAGAGAATGGAACATATGCTGATGATAATGTTACGCTCCTGTTATGTGAAAAACAGGATGATGGAACGTATCTGCCATTTGATTCACCGAACGCAAGAGTCGTTACAGATAAGAGGATTACAGGAACAAATACTCCGATAACAGAACATGGGCTATTTGATGGCTAGGAAGTGGAATAGAATTTACGAATACTACATATACAGGAAGATATGCAACAAAAGAAATTGGCATTGTAATTGATGCGAATAAAAATGGAGCATACGAACTCTTAGAGACATTATTTCCTCTTGAGGTAAAAAGCAATGAAAACAATAAGAATATTGGAATTATTGTGGATTCACCATGATACATATCATTCACTTTAGTGGAAAGGAAAATATGAAGAAGATTATCCTACTATTATTACTATCTATCATTCTCTCACCACTGACTTCTTCTCCTGTGGTCCTCACACTAGAAGGTTTGATAAGCGCTATAAGGATGAACAATAGTGAACTGATTGAATTACAGCAACATCTCATTCAAGGAGAACTTGATGAAGCTCAAGCTAGAGCACGCAGATTTGGTTCTCTTGAAGCATCTGTTGGATTTCAGTTTATGGCGAACCCACCTCTTGGCCCAATTACCACGAATACTGATACTCTTTTAGCCAGCTCACTCTTCCTCCTGGAGTCTCATTTGGAGAAAATCAATTTATCACATTATATGAAGGGATGGAGAATACTCTCTTCGATAGTAGTCTCACCTATACGCTCCCCCTATTTACCTGGGGAAAGATCAATGCCTCAGTGGATCTGTATGAGAGCTTGAAAATAGTAAAAGAAGCTCAACTAAGAGAAAAAATGGGTGTATTGAGTAGTGAAACACAATCACTTATTTCAACTCTTTTCACTTAAATACCATCATCTCTTTATTGCAAGAACAGAAAACCATTGCAGATAGACTTCTTTCTATTGCAAGAATTCAAATGAAGTAGGTGCTATGACTCTTCTTGAATACAAAGAAAAACAAGGAGAACTCCTATCTATTGATAGTGCGCTAATTGAGACGAAATTTGAGAAAGAGAAGGTGTTAACTTCTCTTGAAAAACTAAGTGGCATGGAAGATCTTTCTCAAAGCCTTATCAATGATACGACAAAGCTAGGTGATATTATCTCCTATGCAGAACAACCTCTACATGAATTAATCAATATGGGACAGATGAGTATCATGCCAATTATTAGTGGATTAGAGAATGCAGAAGATGCCTCTAATGCTCTATATGATGTAGCAAAGGGCAATCTGTATGGGAAACCCGATTTTGCCCTTCAGATTTCTCTTGGTTATAGTGGACCTCGCCTTCCTTTTATAGAAACAGATTGGTATGGACAAGATGATTACACCTTCAATGTAAGTATTGGGATGAAAAGCACCCTATTTGATGGAAAAAAAGCTATCACTGAGGCCAAAAAAGCATTGAGCGAAATTCTCATACAAAAAAGCTAAAACACTTGATGGGAAACAGAAGATAGCTTCTGAAATAAAAAAATATCGAAATGAAATACTCACTTACCAACAATTGATATCAATTCTTGACCAAAAGCTCTCAATTTTAAAAGAAAAAAACTCTCATACTAGAAACTGAAGTGAGACTAGGATCTACTAATGAAGCTACACTACTCTCTCATCGACTTGCCTATATACAAGAATTAATCAAAAAAGAAACAACATCTTTTAAAGATGAAAATTGCATATTTCAGCTTGTTACACATCACTCAACCTTATGAATAAATATCTCACCTTAAAACGCAACCATAATTAGTTTGACAAATAATATTCCACTACTTTACTATTGAATCAAATATACGAAAACTGAAATGGAGGATTGATATGAAAAAGCGTATAAGTTTGATGCTTGTATTATTTATCGTTGCTCTATTGTTAAGTGGGTGTATGTCTCTTTTTACTGCTTTAACTATTGAAGAACCCCTTAGTAGTGATAGTTCAATGCTCGTAGTTGAAATGGGTAGCAATAATGACTATCTCATAAACAACAATTACACAGGATGGGCACCTATTGTGAAAGACTCTTCTGGTATGATTGTCCCATTTACGATGATTAACGCTATTGTAGATGCTAAGACAATCTATGTTGCTCCGAATGTGGCTCCAGGTGTATACACCATGACTGGAGTCCGACATGTGTATACTGATTATGGAATATTAAGGGACGATGATTCTCCAACATATGAACCTTATGTTGATAAACCTTATCATATACAACAATATTTCCCGTTAACAAATCCTGTGAAAGTCACAATTCCACCAAAGAGTATGATATCTCTTGGATATGTTAATATTGACTTTGAGTGGAATGGTGGTGGCTTTGCAGAAAAAGATGATAGGTGGAAGGCTGTTGAATCAACGGTGAAAATAACTAGTAGTCCACAAAACAAGGATGTACTAAGAGCTATTAAAGGTTCTCTTAATTCTGCTACATGGAAGTTGTGGAATGAAAGAAATCCAGAGGTCCCATTCTAAGAATCACTTGCACTAATGCAAGAATAGGTGAGTCAATTGACTCACCTATTCGATATTTCAAAAATATTATACTTACTCTTTCATCATCGTTTCTAATGAAACCTTTAATTCGTATACCTTTCTTATTGATGAAAGAAGTGAGAAAGCTGATCTATACATCGCAATTTCTGCTCTTTTTATAGTTTCTTCATCTGATTGACCGACAGACTCTTTAATCTTTTCAATCTCTACCGACTCTTTTGCCATTTCATAACTAGATGTGTTGATTTTCACATTCTCTAGTGTTGTGTTAATTGTCGACTGCATAGATCTAATTGTTTCTACAACCTGTTCTCTTGCATCATCCAATGCAAGCTGGGCTTGTATTAATTGTTCTTGAGCTAAAGCTTTTGTAGACTTAGAGAGAGATCTGCTAAGGTCATTTGCAATAACAGAGACTGATACACTCACATTCTGTTTTGTTGATGCAGAGAAGACATCATTAAAGGATTGAGCGAAATCAGCTCCAGCAGTTGCACTAATAAAAGGAGCATAATTCATCGAAATATTAATGATAGGAGCATCTGCGGGGTTTCCTAAGTTAATAGCTGCCTGAGCATCTCTGACATTAGCCAATGCACTCAAATATTCTTCGTCATTCAAGAGAGCTCTTTGAAACATTTGTTCACTATTAATAAGCTTATTTCCACCAAATGATAATACATAAGATATATCGTTATAGGTAATTTCAGGTAGTGCAAAACCACCATTCGTTTGAACCAAGCCAAAAGAGGTTAATGAACTTTCAAGAGAAGCAATCTCATTATCTAGTTCATCAATTTGTAAAAGGAGCTGCTTATATCCATTAATTTGGAGTGTAAGTTGATTTTCACTGATTAGACCGAGAGTAAGATTATATTTACTATCTTCGACTGCCGCTTCACTAAGCAAAGCTTCTTGTACAAGAGTCCATCGTGTTTCTTTCAGACTCTGGTATGTATGCAAAGAGTAATTGCACTCAACGATAAAGAATCCTGTGTATTCTCTAATGTTCTCATTGCATCAAGTTGTTTCTCTTGTTGCCTTTCTAATGAAGTTCTTGCATAAGAGAAATCTACAATCTTCTCATTGATAAAAAGTGGTTGAGAAAAAGAGAGTGTAGCTGAAGGACTTTGTTTCCATCCCCAGGGGCTAATGCCTACTACTTGGCTATACGTCGAGGTGTTTGAAAGACTCAAGTCTATAGATCCTGCTGTTGGAAGTTGTTGCTTAATTCCACCTGAAATCCCTATTGTATGGGATTCAACTGTTGTTGCAGGAGGAGCTCCAGATTGTGAAGTATTATTCCTATATCCATAAAGAGGAACTTGAGGAGTATTGACAAATGAGAATTTTGGAAGTTTTTCCCTTTTTAATGAATCAAGCTGGATGGTTTGAATATTCACCACAGATTTGAGGGTTTGTATTAAAGATGCTTCGTTTGCTACTTTTTGAGCTATTGAATCAAAATCTGTAGTACGTGGAAGTGAGAAAGACTCGATAAATGATTCTAAGACTTCTTTATTAAGCACTGTTTGATTTTTTGTATCCCTTGGGAACAATTCATCAATTTTGGGATATGATACTGCACTCAATTGAGAGGTGAGTAAAAGTAAGAGCAGAGTCATTATGTATCTATTGATTGTAAATTTCTTCATACTGCGCTTCCTTTTGGTTGTTTCTTTTTCCTGTCATATAAGAGACCGAAGAAAAGAGGAATGATAAATAGAGCACTCATCGTACTAAAGATGAGTCCAAACATTATGGTACTTGCCATAGGGCCCCATACAACTGATGCCCCTCCTATACCAATGGCGGTAGGAAGTAACCCTCCGATTGTTGTAAGGGAAGTAAGAAGTATAGGTCTCACTCTTGTTGATGCAGCTTCAAATATTGCATCTTTTGCTTGTATGCCTAAAGCACGTCGCTCATTAATAAAGCTAATTAATACAATTGCATCATTTACAGCAATTCCAGCTAGAGCTACCCCTGCATAGATTACTGTTGTTGAAAATGGAGTACCTGAGAAGAAGAGATAGAGAATCACCCCAACAAATGCAAATGGGATAGAAAGAAGTATGAGAAGCGGTTGAGAGTAACTATTAAACTGTGCTCCAAGAATAAGATAGATTAAGAATAACCCTAGTAGAAAGACTCTTAAGATATCTAGAAGGAGACTTGAGAATTCTGCAAAATCTCCCCCTGCAGAGAAGGTAATATCTTCATATCTACTAGCTAGGTCTGAATTCCAGTAACTCGTTACCATTTCATCTATCAAGGCTGTTTGGACACCAGGAGCTGTATCAGATGTAACCTGAATCTCCCTTTTACCTTCAACTCTTTTAATTGAACCAAAAGATGAGGCAAGTTCAATAGTAGCAACTGAACTAAATGGAACTAAGCGGCCATCGTTTGTAGGAATAAGAGCTTGCTCAAGGTCTGCATATTTTGCAGCCCCATTATAATTAGTTCTCAAGACAATTGGGATTTCATCGTTATTTTCAAAGTAGGTACCGACTGTCACCCCTTCAAAGCGAGCTCTGACAAAGCTCCCAAGTGTTGCAACATTTACCCCAAGGGCACTTGCTCTCTCTTTATTGAGGCGAATTCGAAGTTCAGGAGAACCTTTCTGGTAATCACTTTCAATTGTATTTAAGGTGTCAATTGTTTGTAGATAGCTCTTTAACTCTTCTGATGCTTCAATAAGCTCTTCATAGTTATTTCCACTTAAGCGATACCCTATAGGGGCAGAACTAGGTGGTCCATTAGTTGCTTTTCTATAAAAGACTTGGTCGGCTCCAGCTATGTAGTAGGTCTCTCTTTTTACCTCTTCAATGATTTCATCAATACTTCTCTCTCTTCCTTCATCTACTTCAAATAAATCAACTGTGATTTTGCTAGATTTAGAAGAAGCTCCTACCGCAAATCCTGAAGAAGCACCAACAGAACTACTAATAGAGACAACTTCACCTTTTCCAATTTTTGTAATAAGACCTCTTCAAATTGTCTTACTACACTATCTGTCGAGGAGATGGAAGAACCGATGGGAGTTGCAATATCTATCGCGAAATAACTAAAATCTTCTGCACTAAAGAGATCTGTATTTAATGTTGAAACAAGAGAGAAAGCACCTACTATCGCAAGAACTGCAACGAATAAGACACTCTTTTTAAATCGATAGAGGCTTTTTTAGCAGTCTTGTGTATCCTCTTTGGACACCATCAAACCATTGCCCGGGCTGCCTCTTTCTCTTCTTCATCTTCTCTTCTCGCTTTTACCCCACTCTGCAAAATGACTTGGTAAAATAATGAGGGCTTCACCAGTACTTACAATAAGAGCTATTGTCACAGTAAGAGGAATAACCCTTAAGAACTTTCCAATAGTTCCAGGGATAATCATGAGAGGCAGAAATGCAGCGACGGTGGTTCCTGTTGCTGCAAGAATAGGCCAGACCACTTGATCTGTTCCAATAATTGCTGCTTGATGTCTATCATAACCTTCTTGTCGAAGTCTATAAGAATTCTCAATAACAACAATTGCATGGTCTACAATGAGACCAAGAACAAGAACAAGTCCAAAAAGAGTGTTCGTGTTTACCGTTTCACCAAGTAAATCGAGAACTAAAAAAGTAAGAGCAAATGCAATAGGAATACCTAAAGCTGTCATGATGGCATTCCTAAATCCTATAAAAAGCCACAAAATAAAGACTAATATAACAAGACCTAATAGAGCATTTGTAGTAAGAACAGAGAGCGAAGAGGCAATTTGCACTGTAGAGTCATTAAATAGCGTGATTTTTGCACCCTTAGTGAAGGTGTTTTGTGCTTCTTCTACAATTTCCTTGGTCCCACTTACGACAGAAACACTGCTCCCTCTAGGAATTTTCGTTACAGTAAGAGAGACCGATGTCTCTCCATTGAATCGAGATATTGATGAGTCTGGATCAAATCCTTTCACTACAGTAGCAACATCACTTACTCTTAGTATTCCTGTACCTGTTGAAGAACGTCTTACAATAACATCTGAGAAATCATCAACACTATTAATTGATCCTAGTGTTCTAAGAAGATATTCTCTGGAGCCTGTATTCAGTGTCCCACCGGGTATGATACTATTTTCATCTTGAATCGCTCTACTTACTTCATTTATTGATAGTCCTAGGGCAGCTAGACGGGAGGGATCTAGATTTATAAGAATCTGTCGTTCAGGAAGACCAACAATATCTACATCAGCCACATCTTTTACTCTTAAGATAGCGTCTCTAAGATAGTTTGCTTCTTCTTGAAGCTGTAGATATGGAACATTTCCACTTACAATAACTTCAATAACAGGCAAGAAGTCTGCAGAGGAGAAGTCATCAAGGATAGGAGTGAGAGTTCCATCAGGTAGGTCTACCTGATTAAATCGTGTTTGTGCCTCTTGATAGAGTGTCTGGAATTCCTGATTCGATATCCCATCATCAAACTCAACTCGAACAACACTTAATCCTTCACTCGTAGTAGAAGAGATTTTCTTCAACTTATTCATTCCTGTAAATGCATTCTCTACAGGAATCGTAACCGAAGACTCTAAATCGCCAGCGCTTGCTCCGGGATATGGAACAATTACGTTCACCCAATAAAAAGGAACTTCAGCAAACTGTTCTTGAGGAAGTCTAACAAGAGAAAATGCTCCTAGAGCTAAAATTGTTATCATCAAAATATTTATGAGAACTGGTTTTGTAACAGAGAACCGTCCAACACTAAATATTTTTTGCTGTATCATGTTATTATCATCATTATTATTCATACATTACATCTCCATGAGGTGTCTCATCCTCATTAGTTTCCTGCCACCACAGCATCCCCATCTTCAACACTATTTAGTCCACTCACAAGAACTTTCTCATTTTCTAGAATCTCATTAGGATCTGTCGTTATCACAGCAGTATCATCTCCATATGTATCAATAATTGTTACTTCAACAAGAGACGCTGAGGAATCCTCAACTCTGTACACGTATGTTTTATTATTTCTATAGACCATGGCAGCATTAGGAACAATCAAATGTGAAGGCGCATCTTTATTAATAATAGAGACATCGGCACTTACACCCGCTCTTATTACAGAAGTATCAGGATTATCAAAATCAACAATAACGGTCCAAGAACCAGTTCTCACATCGCTCCCCGCACTAATAGCTTTCACGATGCCATCAATTGATAGGTCTTTTGAGGAGTTGAAATAGTTATAATGGCTTCATACCTTCTTTAATAAGAAACACTTGTGACTGTCCAACACTGAGAACAAGACGAAGTTTTCAACATCAATGACCCTTGCTATTACCTGTCCGACACGAACAGAATCACCAATCACAAGAGACGCATCTTTTTCTGCAATTCTTCCTTTGATAGGAGATGAGATAACCACATCATTTAGCCCCTCTTTTGCTCGTTTAAGTTGTACTTCAAGACCATTTAATGCAGACTTACTCGCATTTAGTTGACTTAAAGAGATGGCTCCTCTTTTATATAGCTGTTCATTTGCTTCTAACTGGCTTCTGCTATTTTCGACTTGTTTCTCGACTTGATCAAAACTAAGAGATGCAATCGTATTGTTTAAATGAACTAACGCATCTCCTTGTTCTACAGCTTTTCCAAGGTCAAAATCAATCGACTCTATAGTTCCAGCAGTATTCGCTTTCACGATAGCTTCATGCTGGCCACTCACTGTACCACTTGCATAAAGTTCAGAGCGTAAAGGTTTCTTTTCTACAAGAATCGTTGAGGAAACAATTTGACTATAGTCTGTGGTTCCACCCACGTCCTCTACCCACTCAGTGGATGCGGCTACTTGATCTGTTTGAGCTGTTTCCTCATCACTTGTTTGGTTAAAACAAGAGATGAATAACAACGAAAATGAAGCAAGTAAAACTAATAAGCTAATCGTTTTTTTTCATTTTTTTATCCTTTAATTAATAACAACTTTTATTTTTTATAATCATTCCAAAAATATATACTATTTAATATTTTTCTAAATATAGACACACTTCTTGTTTACAGGCAACTGTAATAACACTGTTTTATACAATTTATTGATATACTCAAAGAAAAAAAATAATTACTACGATAGATACAGAAACAATTCACTAACACTACTTATCATGTAAAAATTCTTAATAACAGAAATAAGTGTATCATCATTATCAGCATAGATAAAGGAACAAACCCTTTATATGTGAGTGTTCAGAGAAAATTCAACCCTCAACATTGCACATATTTTATAACTTGCTCTTACTCATATATATTAATAGTATTCCAAGGTCATCTATTGTTTAGTCATCGTCTGCTCCCCCCTTGATTACTCTACATTTGTATAGTAGTATTTTGATATGGCAACAATACGTATAGGGACATCAGGATATAGTTATACCGAATGGGTTGGACCTGTATATCCCAAAGGAAGTTCTCAAGATCAGTTTCTCTCTTTATATGCATCTCAGTTCTCTACTGTCGAACTGAATTTTAGTTATTACAGAATGCCAGAGAAAAAACAATTAAAAGAGATGATAGAACAATCTGGTCCTTCTCTAGGGTTTTCCATTAAAGGGCATGAATCTCTCACACATACAATCGATGTACAATCTTGGAAAGAAAGTGCTCATACGTTCTGTGAAGCGGTAGAAGTCCTCGTCTCTCATGACAGACTCGAAACGATCTTATTCCAATTCCCTTATTCTTTTCACTATGAAATTGATCAAAGACGTTACTTAGACGCTCTTTTACGAGAATTCTCTTCATTTCCACTTGCTGTTGAGTTTCGTAATAGTAAGTGGTACAACAGTCGCACAATTGAAGCACTTAGTAAAAGAAATATTGCCCTTGCATCCCTAGATCTTCCTCAAGTGAAAGGAACTCCACCTATGATGGATGTTCATACATCACATATTGCATACATTCGTCTTCATGGAAGAAATGGAGCATCGTGGTGGGGTTCAGATGCAGCATCCCGATACGATTACCTTTACAGTACAAAAGAACTTGAAGCAATAGCATATCGAATCAAGGCCATTGCTGATGAGAGTGAAAAAGTATTGGTCTATTTCAACAATCATCGTCGGGGGCAGGCAGTAAGTGGAGCTAAAGAGTTGAAACAACTCTTATTGAGGTGAAAACAATGAAGGAGTCTATATCTTCTATTATTCATATCAATGTTACGGAATTCTACTCATCTATTGCAATTGCAAAAGAACAAAGCTTACGTGAGAAAGCATTTGTCATAGCACAGGATAGTTCACAAAAAGCAACAATACTCAGTTCCTCATTGCATGCTCGAAAAGAAGGTGTGATGAAGGGAATGAGTATCGCTTTAGCTAAACAGTTAGTTCCTCATCTCATCATTCTAAAACCCGATGAAGATGCATATACCAAAGCGCAGAATATCATGCAGGAAATTGCTTCTGTGTATACTCCATCCATTCAAAATGAATCAAAAGGGCATCTTTATCTAAATATGGAAGGAACCTTTCGCCTTTTTGGACCACCTCTCGATAGTAGTGTTCATATCTGTAGAGAAATAAAGGAAAAACTTAATCTCCAACCAGCAATCGCAGTGGCAACAAACCGTCTTGTTGCAAAAATAGCGACTCGTGCAACGCGCCCACATGGAATTACCCATATTCCAGAAGGGGAAGAAAGGGAATTTCTCTCATCGCAAGATATCTCTTTTTTGCCAGGATTATCTCAATCAACAATGAATCTATTAGGGATAAGTGGAATGCACTACATTGGAATATTGCTTCATTAAATGACGATGAAGCAATTGCTTTCTAGGGAAAATGGCATCATGTTGCGTAACAGAGCTTAGGAATAGACAATAATGATTTTGATACTACTTCTATCAAGAAAAACTCTATTGAAGCACATGTAGACTTTGCCCATAGCACACACCTTATTACAACTCTTAGAGCGGGAATAATTGAAGCCATGATTGAACTTGGAGGGAAAATGAGAGCATCTTCATTAGGAGCATCTCGAATAGAACTTATAATCTATTGGGTTGATAAAAAAATCACTCAAGTTTCCATTACCTCAAAAAAAGTCCTTAATGTGGGAACTAGATCTTTATAGTACAATTGATGCTCTCATTGAAAAGGGACTTAACCGGCGCCTTGAAATGATTGCTGTGGATGTAAAAGCGTCATCTCTTTCTCCATATATAGAGCAAGGTATATTGTTTGAAGCAGAGAGCAGAGAGAAGGAAAAACTGGTACAGCAATCTATTGATACACTTAGGAAAAAGTATGGCAATCACACTATTTTTTCAGCGAGTGCCCTTTATCATGGCTAGTCGTCTTGGTCTTTACTCCCACTACTCCCTCAACTACGGAGTACATTCTTTTGAAAAATGGGTTGATGTATGTAAAAAAGAGGGTGTTGATACTATTGCTATTTCTGATATCAACTCTATATATGGGATGCATCACATGAGAGAAGTTGCCTTAGAGGAAGAAATTCATTTAATCATATCAGCAACATTCACTACCGAAATAGGGCCTATATGGGTTTTGTGGCAAAAAGAAAGGGTTTTCTCGTCTCACTTATTTACTAAGTACACGATACGAACACAATATCATTGAAGAACTGATTGAGCAAAGTGAAGGACTTATTGTAGCTTGCTCCTCTTTTGATATTCTTTCTCAACTCAACAATAACAATATGTCTTTGTATGCAGCTATCACACCTGTAAACTTTGAAGCGGCGACTCATGCAAAAAAACTCAATCTTCCCCTCATTGCTATCGAAGATGCTCTGTTTATTGACCGTAGTGATAGTGAAGTACATAAGGTATTGCGTGCTATGGCTCTTAAAAAAACTGTAGGATCATTAACACAGGCAGAATATGTTACAAAGGAACATGTTTTTCACACAAAAGAAGAATATGAGCGAATATTTTCACCCTGGCCCACAGCTCTTACTAATAGTGAACGAATAGCTAGCATATGTCGCGACATCCCCCTTTTCTCTTCATTTGTTTTCCCAAATTATCAATCGATGAATAAGAATAACGCAGTTGAATTGCGAGAAAGAGTCTTAAAAGGAGCTCATATTCGCTATGGAGAAATATCTGATGGGATAATGGATCGTATTGAATATGAACTTTCTATTATTAATAAAAAAGGGTTTGCCCCTACTTTCTCATCATGGATGATATAGTTTCTATGGCATCACATAGCTGTGGAAGGGGGTCAGGAGCTGCATCCATTGTTTCATACTCCCTGTTTATTACTCAGGTTGATCCTATTGCTCATAATCTCTATTTTGAACGATTTCTTACCCTAGAGAGGGACGATATGCCCGATATCGATGTCGACTTCGCATGGGATGAGAGAGACGCAATTTTGCATAAAGTTATCGAAAGATTCGGGGATGAATATTGTGCACGAATTGCAAATCATAACTTCTTTCATTATCAATCGGCTCTAAGAGAAACGGCCAAAGCGTATGCTATTGGGGACAGGGTAATTACAGAGGTTCTTAAACATCCTCAAGCTCTCATCCCTTCTTCTTCACAATGGTCTCAAATTCTACCAATAGCTAAAAGAATTTCTGGAATGCCTCATCTTATTTCGATGCATTGTGGGGGAATTGTAATCACACCTCAAAAAATCGCCTCCTATGCCCCTGTAATGAAAAGCACTGGGGATATCCTTTAGTAGGATGGGAGAAAGATGGAGTAGAAGATGCTCGTTTAGTAAAAATTGATTTACTAGGAAACAGGTCCCTTGCTGTCATACGAGATACTCTCATAGCATTAGAGAAACAAGGGATATACATAGATACACATATTTTTAACCCAGTAGATGATGAAAAGACCATCGAGATGTTAAAAAGAGGTGATTCAATGGGAGTATTCTATATTGAATCACCTGCAATGAGGCAGCTACAAAAGAAGACTCTAAAAGGTGATTTTGATCACATTGTTATCCACTCCTCAATCATTCGCCCTGCAGCAAATCGTTATATAAGTGAATATGTGAAACGGGTACATACAAATAAGTGGACACCAATCCACCCATTAGTTGAAGAGGTGTTACAAGAGTCCTACGGTATTATGTGTTATCAAGAAGATGTCTCAAAAATAGCTATTGTATTAGCAGGTTTTAGTGAACATGATGCAGATCAGTTACGAAAAGTGATTGCAAAAAAAGATAAAGTAAAAAGACTAAGTTTCTTCGAGAAACAATTTAGAAAAGGATGCACTGAGAGAAATGTGTCACTACGTGTTCAAGATGAAATATGGCTTATGATGCTCTCTTTTGCCGGCTACTCTTTTTGTAAACCTCACTCAGCATCTTATGCAATGGTCTCATTTCAATCAGCTTTTCTAAGAGCACACTACCCTGCCCCTTTCATGGCAGCGGTACTATCAAATCAGGGAGGATATTACCATAGTGCTGCCTATGTAAGTGAATGCAGAAGGATGGGACTTCTCACAGTAGGACCAGATATTAATGAGAGTGAATGGTTCTATAAAGGAGATAATAACAGAGTGGTTATTGGCTATATGGCAATAAAAGGACTCAAGAGGGAAGCTGTAGCACTCATAGAGGAAGAGAGAAAAAAGGGAGTGTTTACCTCCTTAGAAAATGTCGCAGAGAGACTTTGCTTAGCAAAACAAGATATAGTTCAGTTAGTGGCTTCTGGAACATTTGATTCTCTCAGTCAGTTAAGCCGCAGTGAACAACTCAGAACACTCCTTATACGGAATCATCATGCAAAAAAGAGGAGACAAGGAAGCCTCTTTAACCAAGAGATGTCTGTTTCGACCCCTCATCAGGTTCAAACAAAAAGAACAATGGAAGAGTTAGTAAAAGAAGCAGAGGTACTCTCTTTTTTAAGAAACCATCATATTCTCTATCTCTATGCCTCAAAGATTATGGGAGTGAGAAGAATAAAAGGATTTCAAATAAGTAATTATGTTGATAAAAAAGTCACACTCATTGGGTACCCTATTACTCGCCGTACGATTATCACGAAAGATAATCTCCCTATGGATTTTATCTCTTTCGAGGATGAAACTACATTATATGATGTGGTAATATTCCCAGAAGTGCACAAAAAGTACCAACACCTCTTAGGAGTTATGAGCCCGTTAATTATAAAAGGAACTGTGAAACAAGAAGTAGAAGCCCTTATTATTGAAGTCTCTATGATGCAATTACTACCTACATAATAAAGAAACTTGTATTTTTTTAGAATTGATTTCAATTTTCATCTTTGAATTATACATAAGACTCGCTATAATAAGATATCTACAGATTACGAAAAGGAGAGACTTCTCAGAGACACTCATACTCTAAAAATGTCATTAAACAATACTATTATTGAGTTGATAGTACCTTCTTAGTGCTATACTATGAACTTAATAGAAAAAATCACGCCTGTAGAAAAAGGTGTATACTAATACCAACATAAAAAGTGGATGAAATATTCTAATTATCTAATGGAACATGTTGCATAAGGTATGAGAGATGATAAAAGAACGTCAGTCTTAAGAGAGAAAATCTATATGGGAAATTAAGTTTCCTATTACTTGATGTGCTGTACATACAGATTCATCACATCACAACTTTTTTTGTAAGAATATGCCAAATAGTCATATAACTGCGTTATAATGCATAACAGAACACAGGAGGAAATGGTGAAGATTCAAAAACAACAGGCGATGAGAAATGTAATCATCGGACTTATCCCTCTCATTCTTGCAGCAATCTATTTTTATGGGTGGCGCTTTTTAGCCTCTATGTTGTTGTAGGGGCTACAGGTCTTTTGAGTGAATGGTTAATGGCGAAAAAATATAATTATAAAGTGACTGAGTCTCTTTTTGTAAGCTGTACCCTATTTGCTCTTTCCCTGCCTCCCACAATCCCTCTCTGGATAGGCTCGGTTGGTATTGCATTCGGAATCATTTTTGGAAAAATGGTCTTTGGAGGCTTTGGGAAAAATATATTCAACCCAGCAATCACAGCTCGAGCATTTGTCTATATCAGTTTTGGAGTGCCTCTCACGGCTCGCTTTATCGCCCCTCAAACGACACTCTCTTTATTTCCTGCAGGATTTGGAGTATGGGCAAGTGGTGCTGATAGTGTAGCTGCTGCAACTCCTTTAGTGACACAAAATAGTACCTATCTCACTCTTTTACTTGGAAATATCTCAGGGAGTTTTGGTGAGACTAGTGCATTGCTTATCCTTTTAGGAGGAATCTTTATTATCGTAAAGAAAGCTGCAAACTGGAAATTAGTAGTCTCCTCTATTGGAGGTTTTGTCTTATTACAAACGATTCTTTGGCTCACTGGAACGACAAATGCAACAGATCCATTATATGCATTATTAAGTGGCTCGTTCCTCTTCGCAGCATTCTTTATGATTACTGACCCTGTAAGCGCTTCTCAATCCACCGATATAGGAAGAATCATCTATGGAGCCTCATTTGGGATTTTTACAGTCTTAATCAGAGTCTTTAGTACATGGACAGAGGGTGTAACATTTGCAATTCTCCTTGTGAATATGTTTGCCCCACTACTTGATTACTTTCTTAAACAACAAAAAGCTAAGAAAAAGGCAGCTCTTGCCCAAAAAGGGGGTAAAGCATGAACAAAGATGGATTTTATGCTTTAAGAGTTCATCCTATCATCTTTATGGCTATTGTTACGATTGCATGTATTTTGATAACAAGTGCTCTCTATCTTTTTACAAGCGATAGAGTAGAGAGCAATGAGTTATTCTTTCTTCGTCGCAGTGTCCTAGATGCTGCAGCTATAGAGCATGATGGTACACCAACCTCTGTTGAAGAAACCTATACTTCTTTAGTAACAGAAGAGGAAGATAGGTATATCATAAAAGATGAAAGTGGAGAGACCACTGCCGTTGTTGAAAAGACAGGAGCCGGACTCTGGGGACCTATTACTATTATGGTAGGATTTACAAATCCTTCAACTCTCTCTGGTGTTGCTATTGTAAGTCAGAACGAAACTCCCGGCCTCGGTGCTCGCATTGAAGAGCCTTGGTTTACTTCTCAGTTTGCTGGAAAAGTGGTCCGTTTCGTTTAGTTGAAGAAGGGACAAGTGAGAATGATGATGAAATTGATGCTATTACTGGAGCAACACGAACAAGTGAGGCATTTAGAAATATTATCAACTCAGTCGTAAATAATGGCTCAACAATCTACAAGGATCTATAATATGGGAAAAGGACAATATAAAAAGACATTTTTGGCACCTCTAGGGAAAGAAAATCCAGTATTTGTTCAAATACTAGGTATTTGTAGTACCTTGGCAGTGACAAATAAACTTGAAAACACGATGGTCATGTCACTTGGCGTTATTTTTACTCTAGCGCTCTCTAGTTGGACACTAAGTGTCATACGGAAGTGGATACCATCTCGTATAAGAATGATGGTAGAGACTATGGTAATTGCAACATTTGTAATTATCGTAGATATAGCTCTTAAAGCATATTACCCTGAAATGTGGAAGTCATTAGGACCTTATGTTGGTCTCATTATCACTAACTGCATCGTAATGGGTAGAATCGAAGCTTTTGCCCTTCAAAACAAACCAATGCTCTCTCTGGTAGACGGAATTTCTAGCGGAATTGGATATGCTTATGTCCTTCTTGCTATTGCATTCGTGAGAGAGTTATTAGGAACAGGAAGTCTTTGGGGATTTCAGATTCTAGGTTCATGGTGGACGAACTGGTCTATTATGATTATGCCACCAGGAGGATTTTTCATGTTAGCAATCTTCCTTTGGATCGCTAAAGAAGTCTTTATGAAGGAGGGCACACATGAATGAGATAATTTCTCCCTTTACAATTTTCTTTGCAGCCGCTTTTACAAGTAACATCTTACTTACAAATTATCTTGGTATGTGTTCTTTCTTGTCGGTTTCTAAAGAGATTGAAACATCAGCAGGTCTCGGTATTGCAGTAACCTTTGTATTGGCAATTACAACGGCTCTTAACTGGGTGGTATACCACCTTATTTTGGTTCCATTCGATCTAGAATATCTTCGTTTTATTGTATTTATCATAGTTATTGCAGCGTTTGTTCAACTCATTGAAATGGTTATTGAGCGTTACAGTGAAGGGCTTTATTTTGCTCTTGGAATCTTCTTACCACTTATCACTGTGAACTGTGCTATTTTGGGTGCATCATTATTTATGGTAATTAGGGATTATACTTTCCTACAATCATTCTTCTTTGGAATTGGCAGTGGTCTTGGTTGGTTTATCGCTATTATGGCAATGGCAGGTATCAGGCAAAAATTGAAAACAGCTAAAGTCCCTCTTGGACTCGAAGGGGCAGGAATTGCTCTTATCATTGCTGGATTTATGGCAATGGCGTTTATGGGTTTTAGCGGCATGCTCCCAATCAGCTAGGAGGAAAGGATGTTTATTACTTTAGGTATTAGCGTATTGGTTATCACACTCATCTCAATGGTTCTTGCTCTTTTGATGGTAATTGCTGATGCGACTGTCGGTAATTATGGAGAAGTCCATATCGATATCAATGGGAAAAAGGACTTGACTGTTCGTGGAGGTCAACCTCTATTGAAAGCTCTTAATGGAGAAGGAGTCTTTATCCCTAGCGCCTGTGGAGGACGAGGATCTTGTGGACTTTGTAAAGTAAGTGTCATTGAAGGAGGAGGAAATTATCTTCCAACAGAACTTCCTTGGATCAGTGAAGAAGAGAGAAAGAATAATATTCGTCTCTCTTGTCAATTTAAGGTTAAAAATGATGTAAAGATTGAGATTCCAGAAGAACTATTCTCTGTAAAACAATTTGATACAAAAGTTGAAAGTATTGTAGAACTTACACACGATATTAAACAGGTAACACTAAAATTAATTGATCCTCCTACAATAGACTGTAAAGCGGGTCAATTTATACAATTCCAAGTTCCTGAGTATGAGCTTACCGATGAAGCGGTATATAGAGCATATTCAATGGCCTCTGTCCCCAGTGACAATACCCATGTAGAACTGGAAATACGTCTTGTTCCTAATGGTATTTGTACAACCTATGTTCATCAACACTTAAAAGAAGGCGATGATGTTACAATTAACGGTCCTTATGGAGACTTCTTCCTTCGTGACACAGAACGCCCTATGATCTGTATTGCAGGGGGATCTGGTATGGCTCCTCTTAAATCTATCCTACTCGATATGAGTGAGAAAAAGAGTACACGAAAAGTTCGATATTTCTTTGGAGCAAGAAGCAAAAGAGACCTATTCCTTCTTGATAAAATGAAGGAATTAGAAGAAGCAATGCCTTCTTTCACATTCACACCAGCATTAAGCGAACCTCTTGAAGAAGATAAATGGGAAGGTGAAGTCGGGCTTATTACAGATGTAGTAAGACGACTTACAGAAGATGCGAGTGAAAGTGAAGCCTATCTGTGTGGTTCTCCTGGGATGATTGATGCGTGTATCAAAGTGCTTTTAGAACTCGGGATGCCAGAAGAACGTATCTATTACGATAAATTTGCGTAATGAAGGGGAATTAATATGAAACAGACACCTGAATACAATGCAATACAACAGCAAATGAAACCTGGGGTTATCACATTAGAAGGATTCTTAGGAATTGACACAAGAAACCTTATTGATATTATCGCAGCAGATGATGTCGCTGTGCACCAACTTAATGTCTCTCATCAAGATATAGCAGATAAAATGCAATACTTCAGAGACGCAGGGCTTGATGGATTAGGAGAGTTTCTTAAGATAGGTGATCACTTTGAAGTAAGAGTCGACTCTGTTCGAGGCAAGTTACCTTCCCCCTTTGGAGGACCTGGCATGTACGAAAAAGTGAATACAACTGTAAGAAAACTTAAAAACTAATACAGAAGAGACCTATACAGATCTTCACATCCACTTTGTAAGAGACCATGGCTTTTATGAAGGGAAAGGTAGTGCGTATCGTCTCGAACCTGCCTCTCTGGTTGAGACATTAGAAGTACCAAAGAATAATTAGAGAATATCTATTTTTAGGACTTGCTTTACGAAAATAGAAGCAAGTCCTGCATCAAACTGAGTCCCACTACACTTGATAAGTTCTCTTGCAGCATCTTCTTCCTTCATCATCTTTTTATATGGTCTCCATGCAGTCATTGCATCGAATGCATCAACAATACATATAATTCGGGATTGTAGGGGAATTTCATCCCCTTTCAGTCCTTGAGGATATCCTTTACCATCAATTCGTTCATGATGAGATAAAACATATCTGCTTAGCTCTCCTAACTCACTCACGCTCATCATAATACGATACCCTTTTCAGGGTGTTTTTCATTTCTTCCCATTCAGAAGTATCTAACGGTCCAGTTTTATTTAAGATTGACTGATCTATATTTTATTTTCCGATGTCATGCAATAGCCCCACTGTTTTCATTTGAGCGATTTCTTTGGATCCCATTCCAACAGCTTCAGCTAAACGTGCTCCTAATATTGAGACCCTTCTTGAGTGTAATTCCTCTCGAGGATTTTTTTCATGAAGTGTGTGAATTATTGTATATAGAGCCTTGCTTCTCGTACTTGGACTTTCATGTAATTTTATTTTGATTAAGATCATTTTCAGCTTTCTTTAATAAATCATCTACTCCTAGGGTATCATCATGTGCAACAACAACACCAAAAGAGAGAGAAACCACAACTTTATGTTGAGATAGCATCTGAATTCTTTTATGAATTCTCTGAATAAAGGCATTCGTTTTTTCCTCATTATCATGTTTGAAAATGAGAGCAAAATCATCGCCTCCTATTCTAGCAACATAATCTTCTTCATCTTTCTCTTCTTGAAGAATCTGGACAATATGTAATAATAGAGAATCTCCTGCTTCTCTACTAAAAGCATCATTAATCATCTTAAAACCATTTACATCTGCAATTGCGATAGTAAAAGGGAATTCTCTTTGTTGCATGAGGGTATGAAGGTGATTCATGAAATCAAATTGATTAGGTAACCCTGTAAGGTGGTCATGTACATACGCATACAGGATCTGCTCTTCCATTTCTTTACGGTTGTGAATATCGACAACCATACAAAGATGTTGTGTATGGGAAGAAAATTTACTTGAGAGTGTAGAAACAGAAATATTCGTCCACATCATCTTTCCATCATTTCTTATAAAACGTTTATCCATGCTAAAAGATTGTATCTCACCATCTAAAAGGCGCTTCATGTGTTCCCTATCTGTTGAGATATCATCCGGATGAGTAAGACTCATCCAATCTACCTTCTCTGCCTCTTTTTGTGAGAGTCCAAGCATCTTTTGAAACTGTGCATTAGAATCAATGATCTTACCAGTCGTGCTATCTGTGAGGGTAATTCCAATAGGAGCTTGCTCAAACATTGTTCTAAAAAGGTGTTCCCCTTCTTTTACCTTCCTCATTATCCTCTCTTGTTTAAAGGTTCTTAGAATGATCATGATAAGAAAATATTGAGTGATTGGATATACAAGAAGAATTGAGAATACAACCGATTTAATTACAAATATCATGCTTTCTTTTGGAAGAAGAAATAGACTCAAAAAACGAAAATGTGGTTGATAACACTTACTGAGAGAAGTTCAGCCCAGTGATTCTTCTCACTATTTACAATAAAATCATGTCGAAGAGCTCGCCATATAAGACCAATTCCGACACTTGTGATAATATTTACTACTCCAGTTAACATCCCATCTCCCCCACTGAAGATCCTGAGAAGGAGCATAGAAACCATTGCAATGAGTGTCGAAATCAGAGGGAAGAACATTGCACTGATACCTAATAAGATATTTCTTGAATCAAAGAATATTCCAGAAGTGAGCTTCATTGGATTGGACATTATCACAATTCCAATAAGAGCGATGAGAAACCCTACAATCATTTGTTTTAATCGTGTTTCTTCAAACTTTTTGAAAGAAAAGGATGTATAGAGAATCACAACCGGGAAAAGTAAGGCGCTGTTATATACTAGATGAATGAAAATACTATTACTCACACAATTCCCTCTTATTCTTTAATCTCATTGAACCTCTACCCTATTCCTACCATTGTGTTTTGCTTCATACAGAGCTTTATCAGCTCTCGATACAATACTGGTGGTTTCTCCATCCATAATAAGCATATCAGTGATACCCATACTAATAGTTATAAAAAGTGTAATATCTCCAACAATAAATGGATGTTGTTCAATCATCATCCTTATAGAATCAGCCCATTTTAATACAGAATCACTTCCTGCATAACCAATAAGAGCTACAATAAATTCATCTCCTCCAAATCGAGCGACATAATCATCCTTTTGCAATCCAGAAGTTAATAATTGAGAAATTTCTTTGAGAACTTGATCGCCAACATAGTGTCCATAGGTGTCATTGATTATTTTAAAATTATCAACATCTATGACAACAACAGCACAGGGAGTTTTATCTTTTGCATATATATCGATATGTGCATCTAACTTCTCGAAGAAATAGCGGCGATTTCCCACCATAGTGAGGGGATCTTTATATGATAAATTCTTTGAGTTTTTGTTGTAACTTTTTTCGTTCAGTAATATTGATTAATAGTGTAACAACGGCTTTTTGCCCTTCATACATAAATTGGAGAGGAAACATTCTTGCTTCAAACCATTGAATTCCTCCTGGTCCATTTTGAAGAATGCCCTTTACAGTCTCTGTCTCTAATTTATATTCAAAAGAATGAAGTCTATTCATTTCGAAAGTCATTTTCACCTTATCCATAAAGAATTGAGCAAACTCTTTTTCCATGAAGTGATAAATATTTTTCCCTTTCAGTGTTTGTGCATCATCATATAAGGATCTATCAGTTCCCCCTAGAACATCAAGATATGTTCCATTCTCTCCAATTATAAAAAAGGATCAGCAATTGTTTTAAGAATGCTTTCATATACTCCTAATTCTTTTGGTGTGTCCATGATAAAACCCCTTCTAGCTCTTCGATACTTGTTACTGATAAAGATTCTAATGCATTTAGAACTCTATCATCATACATTGTGCTTTTTCTTTCAACTAAAAATTGTATAGCAGTATTGATATATGTATTACTATAATGTTGTTTACTCATTACATTATCCATTGCCGTTGCTACATGAAGAATATGAGACTGCAGCGGAATTTGATGTTTTTTAAGCCCTCTAGGATACCCTTTCCCATCAGGTCGCTCATGATGTGAGAGGACCCAGTCAGCTATTTTCCCATAATGTTGCGCAGATTTTAGTATATGAAACCCAAGTTCGCTATGTCGTTGAAGAAGAAACTGTTGTGTTTCTGTTATTGGTTGTGTCGGATGTATAATACTATCTTCAAACCCGATCTTACCGATATCATGGAGTTTTCCTGCAATATAAATTTCATTCACATCATGCTCATCTAGCCCTAATTCTATTGCCAACAACTTAGATAATGAAGCTACATGTTCACTATGAAGTTGTAGATGTGGATATTTTCAAAAAGGTTCGACAATAGAAGCATAATAATTTGCTCTTTATATGTAGAACTTTCAACAAGTTTATTTCGATAGAGATAATGTTCCGATAAGGCATAGATTTCATCATAAGAATCATCCTTATGTTCCATAACAGCTACTCCAATAGAGAGCGAAATGGAGACTTTCCCCACTAATATAGTACTACCTTTTTCTTTTATGCGAAGAACTCGTTGTTCTGCTTGTTCTTTTGTGGTATGAGGAAGAATCATCAAAAACTCATCTCCCCCTTCTCTCGCTACGATATCATGTTCGTTAGCAAAACTTTGTAATAGTGCTCCGGTATGACTCAGTAAATCATCTCCAGTGGCATGCCCAAATACATCATTCGTTAATTTTAATCCATTAATATCACAAGTTATAATTGCTATAGGGAATTCGCTATTTTCGATGATTGTAGATAACTGTTCTTCAATGTAACGACGGTTATATACATGAGTCAGCTGATCATGGTAATTAGAGTACAGCAAATCAGCTTCAGCTCTTTTTTTATCAGAAATATCTCTAGAGACACCAATTACTTCAATCACACCATCGTCATTTTCTTTGAAGTTGATACTACTTTCTATCCATACGAGGTGTCCATCTTTTTATAGTGTCGAAGTTGTAATGACCAGTTTCTGTTCACCTTTCTAGTTTTCTTGAATTCTCTAATCCATGCATTAATTCGTTGATAAGCTACTTTAGCATCAGTTTTGAACATTGTCTTCGTATAATCTGATTCTTTGATTTCCTCCACGCTCCATCCTAATACGCGATGCACTGAAGGAGAAAATAGGTAAATTTGTGTGTTTGCAAATTGAATACCCAAATCATGTCTGAGGCATATTCTGCTAATAGGCGAAATTTTGATTCACTTTTTTTTGAGTGCTTCTTCACTTTTTTTTTCGTTCGTTTAATATCTACCTGTAATCCTACAATGCCAACAATCCTTCCCTTGCTATCTTTCAAAGTTGTAATATCTACAAAGAAATATGAAAAAGAGCCATCTAATAGTTTCATCCTTACTTCGCTATAGATTTTCCACTAGAGAGAGATTGAATAAATAATTTCCTTGCTGTTTGAAGGTCTTCGTTAAAAAATTCTAACAGAGTTCGACCTAAAAGAGCCTCTTTCGTTGAATGATATTGATCTGCAAATGCCTGATTAACACTCACAATTCTCACTTTAGAAAGATACAAGTCAATAGATTCATGAGAAACAGAGAGTGTGTCTGGGTCCAATGGTTCATGAAACATAGCTTGAAAGAGACCCGTAAGAGTTGTATTCATGAACATACTATGAATTTCTATTTGCCTTTTTAGGGCTCTCTCTTTCTTTTTCATTTGTGTCACATCAACACCAGCTACTAATATATAATCGTTGGTATGATAAGCTCTCCAAGAGATTTCTTTATAGGAATCATCATTAGTCTTCATTCTGTTAAGTAAATTGCAGGAGTATCCCACTCTATCTTTATATTCAAGATACTTTTTTAGGGATTCTTTACCTTCAGGATGGATAAAATCAAGTATTGATTTATTTTTGAGAAAATCCGGCGTGTAATCAAAAACATTAACCCACTCTTGGTTTGCTCTAATAATTATACCTTCTGGTGATAGCACAACAATCGGGACAGGAGTCAAGTCAAAAAGATGCTCATGTAGTTCGATACGTTTTATCAGTTGAGTAGTATCTATAAAACTAAAAAAAACTTCTCCTTCCTCAATTTGATGTGCAACAATATGAATGTAATTGCCATCCTCACTGACAGCTTGAATCGTCTCATCATAAGTTTTATATAAGCCAACTCTTCCAATAAAAGTTATCCAATCAAATCCAGAAGAAGTAATTCTTCTAACAATTTCCCCTGCTCTTTTGCCAATAATGTCTTCCTTACACATCCCTACAACTTCACAATATGCTTTGTTAACATTGACATATATATAGTCAACAGGTTCATTCTTATCATTTGTGATAACATGAACCTGTGCAATACAATACGGAGATTTTTCAATTGCTAGGGTTGACCAACTATGTAATTTTTTCATGACTTATGACATTTACAGTAGCATAAATGTTAGAGCGATGCTATATGGAGAGACCTCAGTTAAGCAGAAAATTTTTGAATCAATAATTGTATACTCTGTTTGAGAAGTTCTCGATTTTTTTCAACATAATCGATCTTTTTAAGGAGTGTGGTAAAGCAGCAATAAGAGACTCAACAGAGACAACTCCGCCAAAAAACAAAGAGCTGCGAGCATCACGACAGAACTAGCAGAAGGAAGATTCATCTTTTGTGCTATCTCAGTTGCCTCAATATAATAAATGTGAACTCCTTCAATCGTGATTTCTTCTTCTATGAGAGAACTATTAACAATAATGGTTCCTCCTTTCTTTACCATCGGAGCATAGTGGTGCAAAGAAGGGCCATTCATGGCAAGTAGATAATCTATTGATTCTACCAAAGGAGACCCAATACGCTCGTTTGATAACATGATTGTAACACTAGCGCGTCCACCTCTCATTTCAGGTCCATAGGAGGGAAGCCATGAGACATTAAGATGATGACTTAGTCCTGCATTAGCTAATAAAGTTCCTGCAGATAAAATCCCTTGCCCCCCAAAGCCTGTTATTGCAATAGCAACTTCACTATCTAATCGAATTGGGTCGAACTCCCTCATCTCTTGTTTTGGTGCAATGAGGTGTAAAAGAGAATCATCATCTAGAAGAGGAAAAGAAGAACCTTTATAAGGAAATCTCTCTTTTCTTTTATCTACAAAGACTTTCAAGGGATACGCTTCCTTCATCACTGAATCAATATAATCTCTCGAATCGGTTGAACTCATTTTCCAATTTGTTGGACAGGGTGAAAGAATTTCAATAAATGAGAATCCAAGTTTCTCAACTTGATTCTTTAATCCGATTTCAATTGCTTTTTTTGTATTAAGAAGATCTTTTGTACTTGAAAGTGCACACCTTTGTACATATACGGGAGCAGATAGAGAGGCAATGACTTCTGCCATTTTTAGTGGCTCTCCATCCCTTTCACTCTCTCTTCCAAATGGGGTGGTAAGAGTCTTCTCTTCAAGTAAGGTAGTAGGAGCCATTTGCCCTCCCGTCATTCCATATGTAGCGTTATTTATGAAAAAGACCGTAATCTGCTCATTTCTGTTAGCACTGTGAATAATCTCGGTCATTCCGATACCAGCTAGATCCCCATCTCCCTGATAACTGATAACAATAGCATCTTTTAAAGACCTCTTAACACCAGTAGCTACAGCAGGAGCTCTTCCATGAGAACATTGAATATTGCCAGTGTCATAATAATAGTAACTAAATACTGAACATCCTACAGGAGAGAGAAATATGACCCTATCTTGAATTCCTAAATCCTGTATAGCCTTGGCTATCATCTTTTGAATTGTCCCATGCCCACATCCAGGACAATAGTGGGTATTACTTTGGTCTCCATCCTTTCTCTTATATTCATTATATATCACACTACTTGTTTCTATCTTTGGTATATATTGTTCCATTATATGAGTCTCCTATTGCCCTATGGCAAGGTATTCTTCTTGTACCACTTCTACAATATCTCCTACGGTAGGAACTATTCCTCCCATTCTTAGAAATGGGATAATCTTTGTTAAGTTCTTCGCACTCAAAATAACATCTTCCATCATCTGACCATTACTCAATTCAACCACCACTAGTGGAATGTTCTTGGTAGCAAAGGAGAGTATTTTTTCCTTAGGGAATGGAAAAAGAGTTTTTAATCTGAGCATCCCGGCTTTTATTCCAAGGTTTCTCAACTTCTGTACTGCGGATTGACAGATTCTTGAGACAATTCCATAGGTTACAAAAATTATGGAAGCATCTTTTGTATTCACTTCTTCATAGTCAACAAGAGAGTTCTCTACTTGTTTATAGACATCCTGCAGTAGATGATTATGGTCACTCATAAGAGAAGGGCTCATTGAAATTGAGCTTATAAGATTTTCTCTGCTCTCTGCATCTGCATACACAGCCCAATCCTTTCTTTCTCCATGTTCAACATCTTCATCAATTTCAACGGTTTCCATCACCTGTCCAATATAACCATCACCTAAGATAACAACTCCCATCCTGTATGTATCTGCATATGAAAATGCTTTCTTTGTAAAATCATACATTTCTTGAGCACTTGAAGGAGCAAGGACAATATTTTTATAATTCCCATGCCCTCCCCCCTTCACAACCATATTGTAGTCGCTTTGTTCCGGCCAGATATTACCAAGTCCTGGTCCGGCACGTTGCATATCAATCATAACAAAAGGGAGACGAGCTCCTGCAAGATAAGAAAAACCTTCTTGCATCAGTGCAATACCAGGACCACTACTTGCACTCATCACTCTCTGCCCCGCACTAGAGGCACCATATATCATATTTATAACACTCACTTCACTTTCACCTTGTAAGAAGACTCTTCCAGATTTTGTGAAATAGTAGGAGGCGGCCTGAGCTATTTCGCTAGCAGGGGTGATAGGATAACCAAAGAAATGGGTACATCCACCCATTAAGGCTCCTAATACAGAAGCTTCATTTCCCTTTAGTAATCTTTTAGACATTAGATCACCTCTTTAAGTGCAAATATAGTAATTGCTCGAGGTTCAGGACACGCTAATTCACAAAGACCGCAGCCGATGCATTGAGCACTCTCCACTCTACTAATGGCAATATACCCTGAACTATTAATATGGGTCCCTTTTTCTAAACACCCTTTAGGACAATGAGATGCACATACATAGCATCCTTTACATCTATTTGTATCAAGTGACACTTTATATTTCATACATATTCCTTATAAGGTAGGAATCTGTCTTACCTATGATGTAATTAATTGTGACTCCCACTGATTTATATTGACACTTTAAGATATTAGTGTCAAGTTTAATATAGGATGTTTCAAATATTGAATAATATTGTTTTTAGCTACTTAATTACAATAAAAAGATTTATGCGCTATAATTTATATTGACATTTTTAAAAAAAATAAGTCAATATTAGATATTATTCTTACAAAAGGAGATATTGATGTATCAAACAATACCCCAGTTATTAAAAAGATTAGTGCTGATTATCCAACAAATGATATTCAAATGTATAAAGATGATAATGGAAGTTTCTTAGCTGTTAGCTACAGAGATTTTTATATTCAAATGCAACAACTTGCCGCAGCTTTGCTCTTATTAAAGGTAAAACGTGGTGATAACGTTGGACTTATCAGTGATAACAAAAAAGAATGGTTGCTTGCAGATAATGCCATTCTTGCCCTAGGAGCAGCTGATGTTCCCCGTGGAAGAGATGCCATGCCACTCGAATTAGAATTTATTCTTAAACAGAGTGAATGTGAACTCTCTTTTGTTGAAAATGAAGATCAACTGAAAAAGATCCTTGCTATTATACCAACTATTCCTAAGTTAAAAACTCTTGTTGTGATGGACTCCGCTCACCACACAGCTTCTTTTGAAGGTGAAGTCCCAAAGGATATCACTATCTTGACTTTTGATTCCCTCATTGAGATGGGAACAAAAGAGTTAGAGAAAAACCCTCAACACATAGAAGATGAGATTTCTAAAGGAAAATCATCAGATCTTGCCACTATCATTTTTACAAGTGGAACAACAGGAGAGCCTAAAGGTGTTATGTTGAGCCACAGGAATTTCCTCTTTCAATTAGAACAACTTGTAAAAGTTATTAATTTTAAAATGGGAGAGAGATGGTTGTCTGTTCTTCCTGTGTGGCACTCTTTTGAGAGAATCTTGCAATATATGATTATTAATCAGGCATCAACAGTTGTCTATTCAAAGCCTATTGGGAAAATTATGTTAGTTGACCTACAGCGTGTGAATCCACAATGGATGGGTTCTGTTCCAAGAATTTGGGAGGCGGTGAAAGCGGGTGTATATCAGAATGTGAAATCAAAAAGCCCTGTTGCCAGAGCATTATTCCACTTCTTTGTATTCGTTGGAGCAAACCATGCTAATGCTATGAATCTAGTAATGAATAGAAAGCCACAATTCAAAAAGCGATTTTATCCATTAGACCTCATTATTGGCGCTATATTGCTTGTTATACTCACTCCATTCAAACTTCTAGGAAATGTATTAATATTTAATTCAATTAAGAAGAAATTTGGAAATAACTTTACTGCCGGAGTAAGTGGTGGTGGGTCTTTGCCTGGACCAATTGACAAATTCTTCAAGGCAATTGGCATCACACTCCTTGATGGATATGGCCTTACCGAAACAGCACCTGTCATTGGGTTAAGAAAGATTTCTCACCAAGTTCCTGAGACGGTTTCACCTCTACCAGAGACAGATATTAAAATTGTAAAAGAAGATGGCTCTTTAGCTCGTCCTGGTGAAAAGGGTGTAATTATGGCAAAAGGGGATCAAGTTATGATGGGATATTACAAGAGAGACGATCTTACCCGAGCAATTATTGATAAAGATGGATATCTCAATACTGGCGATATCGGTATGTGGACCCATAAAGGCGAATATGCTATTAAAGGGAGAGCAAAGGATACCATAGTCTTAAGCGGTGGAGAGAATATTGAACCAATTCCGATTGAAGCAAAATTAAGAGAATCTGAATACATTGAGCAAGTAATGGTAGTTGGTCAAGATAAGAAATATTTAGGGGCTCTCATCGTAGTCGATATTAAAACAAATTGAGATGTATGTCAAAGAAAACAGTATTCCATACATGACACGAAGTGATCTTCTGAATCTTTTGGAAGTAAAGAATCTTATTCAAAGTGAGATCAATGAACTTGTAAGTTCAAAAACAGGGTTTAAAAGCTATGAACATATTGCCCGTTTTGCCCTTACTTCTCACACATTCAAAGTAGGAGAACAACTTTCTGCGAAACAAGAAAATTATGAGACATAAAATCAAATGAACAATATAAGAAGGAAATTGAAGAACTTTTTTAAAATAAAAATAAATTGATGTTTAGTAAGAAACAAGCTTAATGTTGCATTTGCAACAGAAAGCTTGTTTTTTTTTGTATATGCTCTTCTCATAGAGTAGAATAAGAATATATATACATATAAACAAAGATTATAAGGAGAAACAACAATGAGTGCAGAGATTAAGAACAGTAATAAAAGAAGTACACTACTTAAGGATATGATTAAAAAGACTACATGATGGTGAACAATTTGAAGCAGTGAAAAAAGAATTTAGTGAAGTTTTTGAAGGAATCGGTGCAGATGAAATTGCTGCAGCAGAAAAAAGAACTCATCGATAAAGGAGAAGTGAGTGTTGAAGAAGTACAACGATTATGTGATGTTCACTCAGCACTAGTGCATGGTTCTGTTGCAGAGATTCATGCTTCTAAAAAAGTAGATGAAACATTAGGACACCCAGCGTGGTTACTAAAAAAAGAAAATGAACACATTAAGACATTGTTAGAGAGCCTAAATGACCATATTAATCAACTTAAAAAAGGTGAAGTACATGTTCTCACTCAAGTAAAGAATGAGTTAGAAGAGGTTCGGAAAATTGATTCCCACTATGCCAAGAAAGAGAATCTATGGTTTCCTCTTATGGAGCGATATGGAATCACGGCGCCTCCTAAGGTGATGTGGGCAGTAGATGATGAAATTAGAGGAATGATAAAAGAGACAATTGCGACCTTTGAAGAGATGCTCAATTCACCTCGCCCCGATTCCCATAAAATTGATCTGTTTGTTAGTCAAGTAAGTAAGGTAAGTGAAAAATTCGTGAAATGATCACAAAAGAGAATGAAATTCTTATTCCTATGGTCTCTGAAGTATTTGGTATAGATGATTGGAGAACAATTGGGGAAGGTTTGGATGAATTCAACCACTCGTATGTAAAAGATGTACCAACATGGGAAGAAGGAGAAAAGAAGAGTAGCGCAAAAGTGGCTTCTTTCTCATCTGACAATATTATCCTTCCTAGTGGCCATTTCACGCCTGATATGCTCAACAGAGTACTCAATACTCTTCCTATCGATATAACGTTCGTCGATAAAAATGATGAAGTGGCATATTTCTCTCAATCAAATGAGAGAATTTTTCCCAGAACAACTGCGATTATTGGACGTGAGGTTACAGCTTGTCATCCACCAGCTTCTGTTCATGTTGTCACCAAAATTCTCGATGAATTTAAGAGTAAAAAAAGAGATGTTGCAGAATTCTATATCCACTTAGGTGAAACCTATGTTCACATACGTTACTTTGCAGTAAGAGATGATGATGGTGAATATTTAGGTACCCTTGAAGTAACACAAAACATTGCCCCAATACAGGCCATCACTGGGGATAAAAGATTATTAGACGACTAATATACAATCGAGTAGGAGGATGAGCCTTACTGGCTCATCCGTCCTCTCACAGAACTCGCACGTACCGTTCGGTATGCGGCTCCTCGTTAGTTTACGCATTCTCTGGCATAAAGGCCAGAAAACCATCTCCATCCCTTTTCATAGAGAACTTT